>JAESFV010000082.1_pt1 | contig 186875 bp, 177 predicted proteins | sample 9269471 | NCBI WGS metagenome assembly JAESFV01 (sample SAMN14502647, study PRJNA617108) | algae metagenome | isolation source: Symplocastrum torsivum CPER-KK1 and co-occurring heterotrophs from... | place: USA: Central Plains Experimental Range, Colorado | collected 2001-01-01
GTTAGGATTCGGCATTAATTTCAAGGCTCAAAGTACTTCTTCCTTCTTGACGGGAGCATCTTTCAGTGTATCCCTTTTTGCTTCCTTTTTTAACTGGTCACTTATTTCCGCCTCGCTGCACTAGTTGTCACCTCACTCTAGACTGGTGGGTTATTTCTGCCGCGCTGCACTAGTCTTTCTAACAACCAACAACCAACAACTAACAACGACTTTGTGAGGTAGTTTCTACCAGGGCTTTTTTGGTTGGGCGGTTTTTCTGTGCGTTCCGAGGTTTGGCTGATTGCAATTGCACGTTTAACTTGTAGCGCACAGCTTCGTGAACGACTTTGTAGGAGGCATCAATTCCACACTCCTCCTTTAGCCAACTTCTAACGGCTCCATAAGTTTTAAATTCCTCTGGGTTTTGCAACTGCTGTCGCAATCGCTCCATAGCTTCTATTGGAATAGCTGGTTTTCTGCCTTGACCTTTCCTAACTGCAAGTATTCCGTCTAGTCCGTGTGTCTTATACTTTTGTAACCAACGGTAAAGCGTTGCGGGATCTCTGCCTAAAACAAGGGCTAGGTCTTTTAGGGTTGTGGCTTTACCTATTTTGAGTAAGTACAACGCCAGAACACGTTCCTTACCTCTTGCGGTTGTCTGTTTAGCTAGTAGAGTTTTAAGCTGTTGGGCGGTCTGTGTAATGTTGATTTTGAGAACGCCAGCCATGGATTGCTATTTTTCCGCATCGAAATACTTTTAATATAAACTCTGCCTAAAAATAGTGATAGAACTGCAATTTCCAGTCATTAATGGATTTACTTTGATTAAGAAAAAACCTCTGACGATGCTACAGCTTTTGGCAAAGAAAAAAAGAAAAAGAGAAATGCCAAAAACGATGCATTCGTTTATGTACATACCCTTGGCTTTGGGAATGTTGAATATAGTTGCTCCCTTAACTGGCTGTACTAGCCGACCCACGAGTGCCGAATTGGATGCATGGCGTCAAGAAGCGATCGCACAAAATGCGGCAAGGATTGCGAACTTACAGTCAGACAAAAGCAAGAATGATTGGCAGTTCGTTATTCAAGGGCAAACCTCAACAAATCAGCCAGTTGTATTGAGCTTGTCAAAACTGGAAGCTTTAGCAACGACAACAATCCAGACGAAAGAGCCACATAATACAAACACTCCCAATGCAATTTTCAACTTCCGGGGAGTTTCTGTTTCAACCCTGCTCAATGAAGTGGGTGTTGCACCGACGGTTCGTGAAGTGACGTTTGTTGCGCGTGATGGCTTTCGAGCCACAGTCAGCCTTGCTGACCTGCGGCAATACCCGATTATCATTGCCTTAGAGCGGAATGGGAAAAAGATTTCCCGCAGTGAAGGTGGCCCCCTTTACCTAGTCTTCCCTCAGACTCAGTTTCCCCAACTTCAGCAAAAGTATCCTGATCGCTTCTGGGCATTTTACCTCACGGATATGGTAGTCGGTACCGAACCGATACAGTTAAAAGTGGGTAGTCGCCTATTCAATGCGGCTGCTCTTGAAAAACTACCTCAAACAACCATTGAAGAAGCCGTTGGCTACCGGATTGGTTGGCCGGCTGATAAAGTCAAGCTTCATGGTGTACGGGTGCGAGATGCGATCGCCTCTGCTGGACTCACACTTCCTCAAAACGGTGCCGTCATTGTTCGCGGGAAATCCCCCCTTTACCGCGACCCAGCAAGTCCAATCCGCCTAAAAGCCTCGGATGTCAAACGATGTGATATTCTCCTCGCAACTCACTGGGGTGATGAGCGACTACCGATCCCAGCAAAAATGGGTGGTCCCGTAACTCTAGCACTTTCATCAGCTTGTCAAGATCAGGCTGATGTGCGGCGATGGGCCACGTTCGTCGAGGAACTTGAGGTCACACAATAAGTCGTAGAGACGTTCCGCCGAAACACCTCTACAAGGTTATGCGGCGATTTTTATAGACCAATGCATAGCTGCCTAAAAACAAAGACGTGATAGTAAATACAGTACCGCTTCGGCAACACCCAACTCTCAAAACTCCATGAAGCTCTCGATATTCCACTCAATCCACACTCGGATTATGACTGCCACCACCCTTTTGATTGTGGCGATTGTTGGTGCTGTGGTTTGGAGCTGGGCAAAAAATGAAGGTGATGTATATCGCGAACAAAAGCGGCAGCAAGCTCAGACTCTTGCTGTTGCTCTATCCAATGCCTTGACCAATGAACTGGTTGATCAAAATTGGGGTCAAATTCGCCTCGGTCTCAATCTGATGTTGAGGCGAAACCCTGAGTTTGTCTACATCTTGGTTTCAGATGCACGCGCCTCTGACCAAATTGTCGCTGCCATGCCCAATGATTTTCAGGATCAGTACATTCCTGATGTTGTGCCAGCCGATATTACCAATGCCGCGCTTCAGGTGTACACAGATACTCCCCCTGTCGTGGAAACCTTCATTCTGCGAGACATTGAGTTTCAGGGTGAACGGCGGGCGCGTCGTGGTGAACGAGTGCTTGAGGTTGCCTCCGACATTCGTAATGCCTCTGGTGAGAAAATTGGGACTTTCCGTCTTGGAATTTCACTACGACAAGTTAACCGTGCGGTAGTGAATGCGGTGAATAAGGCTTTGTTAGTTGGTGTTCTCGGACTTGGTGTTGGGCTTGTGGGAGCTTACATTCTCGCTAGAGAGTTAACTAACCCTGTACGACGCTTACAGATGAGTGCGACGAAGATTGCGGCTGGGGATTTGGAGCATCGTGCTGACATCCAACGTGCTGACGAAATTGGGGCTTTGGCGGCGACTTTTAATGAGATGGCTACAGCCCTACAAGCGTCCTTTAGTCGGCTTCAGAGAACACTTGAATCGTTTGAACGCTTTGTACCGGGGAAATTTCTGACGGTTATTGCGTCTGATGGCATTGAGAACATCCAGGTTGGTGTTGCTTCAACACGCCTGATCACAATTTTGTTTGCCGATATTCGCGGCTATACATCCATGTCAGAACAGATGACACCATTAGAAACCTTTGCCTTGTTAAATGACTACCTCGCCTGTATGGGGCAAGTGATTAATGATACTGGTGGTTTCATTGACAAATACATTGGTGACGCGATTATGGCACTCTTTGAGGATGAGACAACTGGCTGTGCGCTACACGCAGCGTTAGCAATGCAGCAGAGTCTCAAGGTGTTTAATGAGAAACGAAGTCGCGAATTTCAACCCACAGTCAATATTGGTATTGGTATTCATCGAGGTGAGGTAGTCATGGGTACGATTGGCTTCACTTCACGGATTGAGTCTACGGTGATTGGGGATGCCGTGAATGTGGCAGCGCGGGTTGAGGGTCTTACCCGAAAATACAACTGTGATGTTTTAGTAACCGAGTCTGTTGTTGCGGCGCTACGACGACCAGAGGCGTTTGAACTGCGTTTGGTTGATGAATCAGTAAAGGTTAAGGGGAAGAATGAGCCAGTGGCGATTTATGAGTTGATGGCGAGTTCACGGGGATTGGGGATTGGGAACTAGTTCCTAATTAACTCCGTAATATCACTGAAATAATTTTATTGCTTGTATAAAAAATACTTGACTAAGTTTCAAACTTACTGGTACAGTAACAATGTTGCAACAAAAAAAGTCAGAAGCCAGCGCTTACCTCTGGAAAGTGTCTGCGCTGGCTTCCCAATTCTGGGGGACGCGAGAACTCCGGTTCCATGGCGTTGAGGGTTTGGGCGGCAACGTCCCTCAATCCGGGTTTTTCCAACACAGGTAGGAGGGTGTTTCCCCTTGATAAACTGAGTTTTGGCAACAAATTCTCTATAAAAAACTTCAAAGACTTTAGTTGAAGTAGAAGTCCATTCATGCGTTTAGGTTTGAAATTACTAACAAACACTTCAGTCTTGGCGGCTTCCTTGCTAATATCAATACCCAATGCGATCGCTTTTACAGATATCGACAATCATTGGGCAAAAGAGTGTATCAGCCAGATGGCACCCCGGAAGCTGGTAAGTGGTTACCCAGATGGTAGCTTTCGCCCCAACGCTACTATTACTCGTGCTGAGTTTGCTGTTTTGATGCTGAATGCTTTCCCCGATGCGCCAGTTAAGCGGAGTGGGACAACCTTTAAAGATGTGCCGACTAACTTTTGGGCATATTCGGCAGTTCAAGAGGCGTACAAACGAGGATTTTTCTCTGGTTATCCTGGTGGATTATTTCAACCCAACCAGCAGATTCCAAGAGTGCAAGCGATTGGTGTCTTAGCAGGTGCTAAAAATTTCAGTATCCCTGCTAATCCTGATAGCACGTTGAGGCAGTATTTTGAAGATGCAGCCCAGATTCCCGCCTATGCGAAAAATGCGATCGCATCTGCTGCCGTCAATACCTTAGTCGTCAACTATCCCAACGTTAAACAGTTAAAGCCTAATCAAATTGCCACTCGTGGGGACGTCGCGGCATTAATCTGTCGGGCACTCTTTATCTACGCTGTACCACCGCAGTACATAGCTGGAGTAGAAGTTAGCCCCCAAGAAATTCGTCCTTTGCCGGGAAAACTTGACACAATTCCCACATTCAACAGTAATAGCCCAGAACTCGTAGAAACAGAAGGCATTTTGCTTTCAACTCTTCCACCCGAAGGCAAACAAGTACCCTCTGCCCACCTAAACTATGCCTTCAACGGACGCTTCGACATCTTTACTCACCATATCGCTAGGGCAGAGACTGCCGCCCAAGCCCGCCCTTTCTACCAGGGTTTGATTCTACACAACAAGACTGACAAACCCGTCACGGTAGATGTATTGCAAGCCGTGAGTTATCTCGGAACTCCGGATGCACCGTTCAAAACATTGCCCGATATGGTGGATAATTCCAATGGCAATGTCTACTCTGGCCCCGGTAGTCGTACTATGAGTGATGTCTTGCGGGGAGTCCGACAAGCGATTTTCCCTGAAAAGTTGGTGATTCAGCCGGGACAAAGCCAGATATTAATGAATCAGCCGATTCCCATAGAACGTACTCCCGCCTCGAATGGTCGTTCTACAATGATGCGGTTGAGGAGTGATGGTGCGGTTTATGTTGCCAATTTAATGATGAAAGCACCCCAAGCTAGTAATGGCACCTATCGCGCACCCAACTTGACAGAATGGCAAAACTTACTAGATAGAGGCAGTTTAGCAGAACCGCGTGGTCCCGTTCCTACTCCCCTCGATCCACCCAGAGAACCAACGGTGTTTGGGCGCGTGGCAGGTGTTTCTGAGGGTTCGCAATGGCAAACACAGATTACAGATAATCCAAATATCGAACATCTCAGTATTCCACAACCAGGAAAGGCATTCTCTTACCCACTAGGAACACTCCATTTAATTACCCTCAGCACAGGACAAGTTCAAAGTGCGCCCATGCTGAAGCGCTATTCTGATACTGCCTATTTTGCCCACAGCAACTATGGGGTGGAATACAATCTCACCTTGCCATTGCAAAACTCTACGAGTCAAGCGCAAACCGTGACTGTGTCTGTGCAAACACCGTTGAAAGATGAGTGGGGTAACGAGAACCTTCTGTTCTTGAATCCACGGGTTGAACAGGTATTCTTTCGGGGTACGGTGAAGGTGCGTTACGAGGATGAGAATGGGCAAACTCAGACGCGCTACGTGCATTTGGTACAGAGACGGGGACAACGGGGGGAACCACTGGTGACGCTGAACTTACCACCTGGGGCGCAGCGAGAGGTACAGGTAGATTTTATCTATCCGCCTGATTCCACTCCTCCCCAGGTTTTAACGGTTAGGACTTTGGGCAAATAAGTGGAGAATGCGATCGCACAAGCCAAATATCCAACTACCAATTTAGGCGATCGCAATAACTTTATATTTACTATACGGATAAAGAGAAAAACCTCTGTAAGTGTGAACACACTCAAATTTTAGAGGCGGGTCGTTGTGATTAGTTCATCGAGCGCTTACGGAGTTGCTACCCTTACAAAAAATTTGGTGACAGATACCTGGTGGGGCAAGGTTAGCTGGGAAGAATTTATTGAACTAGCTGAAAATCCTGCTTATGCCGATGGCAGGTTTTATTACCATCAAGGACTCTTAAGAATAGAGATGTCGCCCCTTGGTCCCCGTCATGGTCGTCAAAGTTCGATTATTTCCAAGGCGGTTAGTCTTTTTGCCACCATTAAGAACATCCGCATTGTTGAGTTTGCCAACACGAGTTTTCGGAATGCGGGTGTGGGTGAATTTCAACCCGATTTAGCGTTCTATATTGGTTCTGGGTTGAGAGTCCCACCGCCAAGCAATGAACCAATTGACCTTCAAGACTTTGACCCGCCAAGTTTAGTAGTGGAACTTGGTGCTGCTAGTGTGAGTGATGAATTGGGACGCAAGCGCTTGATGTACGAAGAGTCAGGAGTGCAGGAATATTGGGTAAATGATTTGAATATTGGCGAAATAGTAGCATTTGCGATCGCAGAGGGACGGAGTGGTAGAGTTCGAGAATCACAGGTTTTGCCGGGACTTGCGATCGCATCAGTAGAAGAAGCGATCAAACGTAGTCAGATAGAGGATGATACGAAGATTAATCTCTGGCTACTCAAAACTTTTAGTCAAGGTTGACGGTATGCGGGAGCAATATCTCTTGCTAACCGTCAAAATCTTTGTGGTGAAGTATTAACTTCAATTTTGGCAGTAAAATTTTCGCCGCGCTTCTACCCAAAACTAGGGAGTCTCAATTTGATGGATAGTTCCAAGAATTTTTATGTTTTTCTAAACTTTTGCTCAATTAACAGCCGAAAGGTAACTCGCCTGGTTAGTTGCCTTGCTTTGGGGATAAGTTTAATGAGTGTCTGTAGTTCGGCTGCAATGACATCAGAACCTCGCGAACCTGCTTTGCAACTCAGCCAAACTCAAACTCAGCAATGGCGGCGTATGACATCGGATGAGCAAGCCAATGCTTTGCAATACATTTTAGATAGTCCATTGGGTATCGCTGCACTTAACCAACTAGCGATTGAAGGGTTTATCAGTCCAGGCTGTCCCAAAACTTTCTATCTCAATGAAAACTCAGGAGGATTTCAAACATTGTTACGGGTGAAGTGTCCCAGTGAGCGAGGTGTCTCCGGTGCCGTTGGATATAGCGAGATGCGAGTAATCTTCAATCGCTTTGAAAGTAATATTGAGGATTTTAAGATTGAGCGGGTACTTTCCGAAGGACGTGCCCCATCTACAACGTTGCCTGATTAGAGTTTCTTAAACTTTAATCCCTAGCTTCAGTGCTGGATTATTCTCCCAACGATCAGCAACATGAGCATAAATACAAGTCGTTCTTGGATCGGCGTGTCCCAATAAGTCTTGCACTTGCCGTAACTCTGCACCAGAACGCAAGGCGAGAGTGCCAGCCGTGTGTCTCAAGCTGTGCGCTGAAATCGTTCTACCTGGTGTTTGCTTCAGTTCTGTTTGCTTGAGATAGCTATCCACAATCAGCCTAATCCCACGGCGGGAAATTCGCTCTCCACCTGCTCGATTTCCTACTGCTATAAATAGAGGGCTAGAAGGTTTTAGTTCTTCCCCATTCTCTTCTCTTGCGTCCAAATAACTCATCAAAATGTTGGCAATATCTGGGATTAAAGGAACAACCCGAATATTTCGCTTGCCTTCTACGCGGATTCCTAAATTTCCCCCCTGCCTTACAACATCAGAAATATTCGCACGATGTAGCTCTACTGTACGTGGCCCTTCTAATGTCATAATCGCGAGCATGGCTCTATCCCGTGCAGCTTTGAGTGTTCCATCTTGAGGGATGGCTTCTAAAAATCTCTCAACTTCTGCTTTTTCTAGATAGGTAATTTTTTCGGCTGGATCACGTTTCTCGCGTGGGGGTTTTACACCAAGCGCAGGATTGATGGAAATCAGCCCTTTTTCCACAGCGGCTTGATAAAAGCGTTTGACTACAGATAGCTTCAAGGCTACGGTAGCTGGTTTAAATTTCTGTTTTTCTACCATCCAACGGCGGTAGTGCTTAATGTCATCTTTGGTGACTTCAGCGGCATTGAGTTTTTGGCGATCGCACCAATCAACAAATTGCTGAACTTGGCGACGGTAGGTATTGAGGGTATCCAAGGCAGCATCGCCAGCACTGACATCTATATTTAGGAACTCAGCAAAGATTTCCAGCAGGTTATCTGTCGTGACTACCAAGCTGGATGACTCAGATGTGACTTGGCTTGGCGTAGCCACAGTAGGCATAGCTAAGTTTTTTAAGAATTTCTCTCATGTTATCACCCCTAGTACCGATAATCACACTTATTCAAAAGCTTACTATTCAAGCTTTCTTTCATAAAAGCCCTGGAGCCTCCTATCTTCTGCCTTCTTGCACTTAGGCTCTCGCCTTAAGCCAATTAGCAATGGTTGGCGGAAGGTCTTGCTGCACCTTATTACTGACGTACATCCCAATATGCCCGACTGGGAAGGAACACGCAGTATAGTCAACACTTGCAATGTACTTCTCAAGAGCCATTGAGGATGCTGGGGGAACGAGATGATCTTGCTTAGCGTAAATGTTCAAAGTCGGACTGCGGATATTCCCCAGATCTACTCGTTTCTTGCCAATCTCTACCTCACCTTTAATCAATTTGTTTCCTTGGTAAAAGTCCTTCATGAACTGTCGATAGGCTTCCCCAGCTTGGTCAGGACTATCAAAAATCCACTTTTCCATTCGGAGAAAATTGACTAGTTTGTCCTCAGAGTCGATGTTCTCCAGAAGGTCAATATATTTCTGAACTCCTAACTGAAAAGGTTTCAGCAGCAAAAACTCCAAGTTCAGGAAGTCGCCAGGGATGTTACCCAGAGTATCTACCATTAAATCCACATCTAGAGCCTTTGATCCCAAAGTGCATCCACCCCAAACATTGAGGAGTCCCTCTTTGACGTGAAAATCAACCGGGGTAACCATAGTAATCAGGTTTTTCACCTTCTCTGGGTAAAGGGAACTGTAGCAGAGGCTAAAAGCACCTCCCTGACAAATCCCCAACAGGTTGATTTGCTCTAGGTTATGCCTTTCTAGCACTACATCCACACAGTTATTGATATAGCCATTGATGTAGTCGTCAAGCGTCAGCCAGCGATCGCCTCGACTTGGATAACCCCAGTCAATCAGGTAAACATCCAGACCAAGATTGAGCAAATTGGCAACAAGCGATCGCCCCTCCTGTAAATCGACAATGTAGGGACGGTTGACTAGCGCGTAAACGATGAGGATGGGAATGTTTAGAGAATGCTCCACCTTTGACACGAAGCGGTACAACACCACCTTGTCCTCTCGGTAGACCTCTTCCTTGGGAGTCACCCCAATCTGAATGTCCTCTTCGCGCAGGCGGCTGAAGACCTCACCACCCTTAACCAGTTTTTGAGCTAGCTCATTAAACTCGTACATCGCATCCTCAAACACCTCTGAAGAGAAAAAATAAAAGTTGTTTCCTTCAGGCTACCTAATATCGCTACGCGGAAGTCAAAAGTCAAAATGCTTATGAAGTATAGCAGTCGAAGTATAGATTAAGGCACAACAGAGGCTATGACCCTTAGCCAGAGCTATTTGGCTGAAAGCTGACCGCTGAAAGCTGACGGCTGAAGAGCTATATTGTGCCGTTTCACTCACCTGCCTGTTGAACCTTACACAAATATAAAAATAGAGCAGTGCCTTTAAGAACTTTTGACAAATCAAAGACACTGCTATGAATTCTCATTATGCTGATGTTATCTCTAACCTCAGTTAAGTACCTTCATTCATTAACTAAATAGCACTAAGTGAAAGCTCCATTATAATAAAGAACCGTAGCAAGAAGCAGAAGTACAAAAACTCCTATTGAGACACCGAATGTCAACTGTACAGGAAGACTTTTATTCGGGTTCAGTCCGTCTTGACCATGATCTATAGCGCTCGAAATATCATTAGAACCTGGATCGTAACTCTGTTTTTTTCCGCTTTTCATATCAGTCATTGCTATCTTTACTTATCTTCCAATTTACTCCTCCTACTAGAAATCACATCTAACTCCAGGCGTATCTAAGAAAGTGTATAAAAAGACCTAATACTAATGAAAATATTTTCATTTCAATGTCACTCATCATCTTTGTACTATCGCAGAAATGAGATCTTATAAGCCTTATTCGTTCAAAGCTTTTTTAAGGCTTTTTATCTCCTTACGCATCTCGTAAATACTACGGTGAATTTCGTCCACTTCGCTCCGGGTCGGCAAGTCATACATTTTGAGAAATACTTCCATTAGCTGTTGCTGGTGAAGCTTGTAGGTCATGGCTGAGTTCAAAAACTTCCCCTGGATTTCAAGGGCATCCGCTGAACGGAACGTTTGTGCAAATACCCGGTCAAATAGATTACTCCAGACTTGCAGAAACTGCTGCCAGTTCTGAAGCGTTTCGCCTTTTTCCGTAAAGGAAGCCAACTCCCGCGTCAGTTCTTCAAAGGCTTTCAACCAAACATCGACCAGCACAACTTGATACTCAAAGTTTGCCTTATAGAAGTTTATCCAGGCATCAAAGCTCTTAAACAGTTTGTTGTTGAATTCACGGGTGTACCCCAAGCTTGGGCTTTGTAGAACGGTACCAAATGTCTTTTCATAAATGTCCCAGTAGAGGTTTGCCAGCTCACTTAATGCCAAAGCGTAGCTGACTAGCACCTTACTAACAATTTCTAGTGACAGCCGCAGTAGTCCTGCCCAAAGCTCCATCCTAAATTCGCCCCTCGTTGTTGAATGCTTGTACAACCAGCAATGCCAACGCCGCTATACTGGCGATCGCACCCCACTTAAACGGTGGGTTCTTATCTAGCCAGTCAGTAAGGCTCGGTATCGTTAGGTTCCTAAAATCTCCCTTGGCTCTGTCATTGGCTGCGACAGGTTCATAAAGATTGTTTGGTGCATCTTCAGATTTCGGCTGCGAAGTCCTTTGGAGTCGAAAGGCGACACGCTCTAATATGAAATCTACCAGTGATGGCGAGAGCCGTTGAAGCACATCTATGGCTCTCGCCGCATCCCCAACTAAGAAGTCACGGGTGGGATGTTCGGCAACGTAAAGGATCGCATCAGCTACTAGCGTCGGTTCGTAGAAAGGCGGTAAGCTTGCTGGCTTTACACCTAACCTCGTGAGCGCATTGTTGTAGAGGGGTGTATTGACAGCGGCAGGTTTCACACTTGTCACACTGATGGGGATGCGCTCATGTCGCAGTTCGACGCGCAGGGCTTCGATAAATCCCTCCATCCCGTGCTTAGCTGTGCAATAAGAACTTTGAAGTGGGAGACTTCGTCTGCCCAAGACTGAAGAGATATGAATTAGCGCTCCTCGACCCTCACTCTTAAGATGGGGCAGTGCTGCCATTGCACCGTAAACTTGCCCCATTAGACCAACATCAATGACGCGCTGAAACTCTTCTGGTTTTGTCTGATCGAAAGGGGCATAGACGGCAATAGCAGGGCAATGCACCCAGGTATCGAGTCGCCCATATATCTCAACGGTACGATCTGCGATCGCCTTAACTTGCTCGAATACCGCCACATCGGCTACCACAGCAGTTACCTCACCACCAAAGCCGCGAATCTCGTCTAGCAAGGGCGCTAGCTTCGACTCACTACGAGCCGAGACAACCACCTTTGCCCCTCGCTTGGCAAACTGTAGGGCTGCCTCACGTCCGATGCCGCTGGAAGCCCCAACGACGGCAACAACCTGCTGATTGATTGGCTTCAGTTGCATCGATGTCTCCTTAAAATCCTCATCACACCTTTACCCCTGAAGGTAAAGTCATCTAGAAACGTTTGCTTTAGTTGAAATCGACAAACTCAACTTCTACCAATAAATAGGACAGAGTAAGTGTACCTACCTCAGTCTCAGGGTTGACAGATGGAACCAAATGTCTAACCAGTAACTTCCGTGAGAAACTTGCTTAACTCCGTGCTAAAAATTTCAGCACGCTCGATATGGGGTAGATGACCACAGTCAGGTATCAAGGCAAGCTGTCCATGCCGTAGGCGACTAACGGCATCTTGAGCCTGCTCTTTTGGGAAAACCGAATCATCAGTACCCCAGACAATCAGGGTTGGCATCTGCAACTGTGGTAGAGAATCGAGCAACACTTGGCGCTGTCCCAATACATTAAGCTGGGCACGTAGTGAAGACAGAGTAGCTTGAAGAAAACCCGGCATTAGTGACATTCGCTCCTGCTCCGCCAGCCACACATCGGGAGCCTGCGAGGGGTGGGCAAAAAGCAGTGTTGCCCGTAACCACGATCGCATCTTTGCGCCAATCGGTGTAGCGCACCCCGTGATCGCAGCCTCCCCATAGAAGGGCACGGTTAACTGGGACAGAAACGGCGTAACTGAGTAACCAAGCCCGGAACTGTCTGCCAGCACCAGAGCCGCCACTTGTTCAGGATGTGACAGCGCAAAGCGTAGAGAAACAAGTCCACCTAGGGAGTTACCTACTAGTACCGCCTGCTCAATGCCAAGCGCGTTGAGAAAATCGACCAAGAACTGCTTAAGAAATTCCGGAGTATAGTTACGGCTGGGTTTAGCACTCTCACCAAACCCTGGAAAGTCCGGGGCATAGACGCGATATGTAGCTCCTAGCCTGGGCAGTACCCAAGACCAATCCAGAGCGCTGGCACTATCTCCATGTAGCAGCACTAACGGTAGACCATCATCACCCGCCTTAAAGTAGCGTGTAGTTAAACCGCCTACATTGATTCGCCGCTCTTCAACCTCAATCGCTGTTTTCACACGTTGCTCCGCTACTATATACATTAAGAAGTGTAACTATTGTTCAATGCTAGTTTCTGGCTTTGGGAAGCGCGTCTCTCAAGTATGATGGGCACCATTGACACGGAGAACTTCACCCGTAACATAGCTGCTAGCAATTGGCGAGAGCAGGAACGCCACTGCCCAAGCCACTTCTTCAGGCTTACCAAAGCGACGAAGTGGAATTTCAGAGACAATGCGCTCTTTCACCTTGTCTGGAACCGACTTAACCATATCAGTCTCAATAAATCCCGGCGACACAGCATTGACCCGCACCCCGTACCGAGCTGCTTCTCTAGCTAAGGACTTAGTTAAACCAATCACAGCCGCCTTGGATGCAGCATAGTTGCTTTGACCAAGGTTTCCTCGTTCGCCCGAAATTGAGCTAATGCAGACAACAGAGCCTTCTTGCCTCTCGTACATCTTCGGGATAACGGGCGTTAGCGTGTTGTAAACTCCCTTCACGTTAGTGCCAATGACGGCATCCCAATCCTCAGAAGTCAGTTTTGGAAAAAAGTTGTCACGGGTAATCCCAGCATTCGCTACAACCCCATAAATTGAACCAAGTTTCTGTTCAACTTGTTCTGCCACTGCCTCCATTGCAGCGGAGTCGGTCACATCAGCTTGAATTTCCAGCGTCCCCTGCTGAGTAATACTCTCGCTGCGGTGAGTATAGGCTACCTTGGCTCCCAACTCTAAGAGCAAACGAACGATCGCTGCTCCTATCCCTCGATTCCCGCCCGTTACCAGAACAACTTTATCTTCCAGCCCTAAAGATTGCATCAACCACTCTCCACTCCATGAAAGAAAAAGGCGAAAGGAACAAGAAAAGAATTTCTCTTTCCTTATCAAAGCCGCTCTAATGCGATCGCAGTTCCACCACCAGTCCCATGACAGACGGCTGCCAATCCGAGTTGCCCATTCCTTTGTTGCAAGGCGTTGAGCAGCGTGACGATGATTCGCGCTCCTGAAGCGCCAATGGGATGTCCTAAAGCGATCGCTCCCCCATAGACATTGAGCTTTTCGTATGGAACACCCAGCACTCGGTTGAACAACACGCTGCTCAAAGCGAATGCCTCGTTGTTCTCGAACAGGTCAAAATCGTAGATTCTCATCTTGAGCTTTTCTAAAAGCTTGTTTACTGCCAGGATGGGAACTTCCGGGAAGCGCCAAGTTTCGCCACCGATCCAGGCTCCCCCAACCACCCGTGCTAAAGGCTTGAGTTCGTAGCGTTCCACTGCTCTTGCGCTTGCCAAAACGAGAGCGGCTGCTCCGTCTGATATCTGGCTACTATTGCCCGCCGTAAACACTCCATCTTCTCGGAAAGCAGGCTTGAGTTTAGCTAGGCTTTCCAAGGTGGTTTCGAGGCGGATTCCCTCATCCGTGTCCATAAGTCGCGAACCTTTCTTTCCCGAAATTTCAATGGGTACAATCTCCCTTTTAAACCAACCTTGCTCAGTTGCGATCGCTGCTCGTTTCTGTGAATAAAAGGCAACTTCGTCCAAGTCGGGTCGCGTTACGTTGTAAGCCACTGCTAGTCGCTCAGCTTGCTCTCCCATTGTTTCGGAAGTAGTGGGATCGGTGAGACCATCGTACAGCAAAGTATCGGTGAGTTGCTCTGGCGAACCCAGCAGCAATTTGTACCCCCATCTGGCTCGATGTGATAAGAAAAACCCAGCCTGGGACATGGATTCCATTCCACCAGCCAGTACAATTTCAGCATCTCCAGAGCGGATAGTAGTGGCGGCGTTCATCACGCTCATCATTCCTGATGAACACACCATATCCACGGCATACCCATTCACCGTGTCCGGAATCTGTGCCTTAAAAGCTGCCTGACGAGGCACTGACTGTCCATGACCCGCCCTGAGTACATTCCCAAAGATGTACAGGTCTAAAGCGTCGTCCGGTACTCCGGCTTGTTCCAAGGCAGATCGCATGGCATGGGCACCTAAATCGACTGGGGAAAAACCTGCTAATGCCCCTCCAAACCGACCAAGCGGTGTGCGTACTGCTGAGACAATATAAACTTCTTCCATACATCCTCATCATCTTTTAAAATTTCACGTCATTAACTGTTACCAACTTCAAGCAGGATGCTTATGAAAGCAGTTTGCATTGGTAGTCGCAGAAATTTTCTGCTACTTATGAAAGGTTGCTCTAAGATGAGCGGCAGCTATGCTTTTATGAAACTGGAACAACCCAATTCTCTCGATGAACTAACCTGGCAAGAGGTGTTTTTTCACAAAGGTATTTTGCTTAATCCACGAGGATTAAAAGACGTTTCTTCCTAAAGATATGTATTTCTAATGCATCGACATGAAATCTTGTTTTTGTGCATTTCAATTTCAGTATTTATCCATTATTATTCAATAAGATTCTAGATAAGGCAATCAGTATTCATCAATACAGTTAAAGGAGCAAAGGTAATGGATTGGAGTAATAGCTTGGAGCAGTACTTAAGACAGTTAAGTGAGTTGCAAAGAGGAATTTTTACTAGCTGGGCATCTATGATGCCAAATATGCAGAGTTCCAATATGCCTAACGCCCGTGATACTTTCGATAAAACACTGAAATTTCAGGAACAGGTGGTGACAAGCTCACTTGAATTTCAGGCTCTATTCAGCCGTCTGTCAATCGAAGCTCAGAAACAATTGTGGGAGAGTTACTTTAATACATTGCGTAAGTCTTAAATAAAAGCCGAGTGATTAGAGTTACATCAGTCACATCCAGAGCATTTTTTGTTTTTACTAGGCGTAGAGTAAGCCATTAGGAAATCATCAACTCGGCAACATCCTCTTAAGGACTAATAAAGCCCCTAAGATAGTATCTTTGGGAGCTTTTCTATATGAAATAGGTTTCATGCGGAACAGTTAGTGTTTGCTTCTAATGAAATTGTTAATAGACCAGTAAAAGCCTCATATAGACCTTAACTTTATTACTTGGTTCAATCCTCTGTCCATAGGAAGGGTCTAATATTAAGTAAGTTTGTACTATTAACTACAAACGTCTTCAGAGAGAATCTAACTTCTAGGAACCTTGTCTACTTCCTTTACTAAACTGCGGCTAAGTGCTCTAAGCTATTTAATGGGGTGAACATTTTTACAAGAGCGCACTATTACTCCAATACCCAAATCCTCTGTTAGAATCCATCAAGAACCTTTTTGATTGTGAGAGTGAAAGCGTCCAGAAACGAAGTCGCGTTGTTTGAGATGTTTGGTTTGACGCCCACTTACACGTTCGCGCCACATCCTAAAGCTAGACGCCTTCATTTCTCGCCGCATTAGAGCAATGACTTGTTTTTCCTGAAGCCCAAACTGTTGTTCAATTGCCTCAAAGGGTGTGCGGTCTTCCCACGCCATCTCTATAATGCGATCAATGGTTTCAGAATCGAGGTCGGGGAGATTCATTGCAACGATGTCAGAAATACTGTGGAGTACATACTCATAGCCTAACGTATCGAATTCAGGAGTCCGGGAGCAGGTACCAGGATTATTTTACAACTCCAATCAGATTGCTATATCAACACACCCGCTATAGGCGATCGACTAACTCCTCATAATATCCTTCCCTCTCATCCGGTAAATAATTTGTTCTTTGCAGCGTGCGATCGCTCGATGGTCGTACATTGTTCTTCTCCTGTTGATATCTACTAAAAACCCCTCCGAGGATTGCCTGGAGGGGGAACGTTTGGGTATTGCGTGCATGACGAATTACATCACGTCCCTCCAGTCGCGATTTGGGTGGTGGTGGTAGTGGTAGTTGTCATGAAGTCAGCGCAAAGAATCATCTCTTGTTCTCATCGTCAATGTTTTTGCGATTGTGCGGTTGCGTGCTTTTACCTAGAGGGTTTGCAAGCCATTAAAAACCCCTCCGAAGCGTTGCTGGGAGGGGTGCGATTTCTGGCTTCTAAGGCAAGCAGGCTCGTCTCACAACCCTCCCAGGCTGGTAGTCAGGGTAGTTCCGATAGTGGTTTTCAGACAGAGCTTAAGTGCCATTGCTTGTTATAAATACTTACTTACCAAAGTGTCGAATGGTATTAAGACTATTTAAGCAACTCTCTTGGGTTTGTCAAGTCACTACCATAGCGTAGTCATTGCGATCGCACTGGTGCCTACGTGCAGGAACCACCGGAGTTGACCCCGCAGAACGAGTAATGACTTAACAACAATGTTTCCTCTATCATCTGCCGTACTGTTGGTGTTAGCTGACAATTACTGTTGAGACACTCTACGAGTAACTGACTAGCATTGGCATACTGTTCAACCAACTGTTGTGAAGCTTCGCTCAAGTGCCATTTATGACCAATATTGCGATGGTCAATCATGACACTTCTCAATTGCGCTGCCCAATCTTGACCATTTTCTTGCCACCATTGCTTGATAGTTTCTTGGTCTGCATCTGAATTCGGTAGCTGGTTTTTAAGTTGCTTGAGTGAATCGTTGATTACCTCAACCCCAGTTAGGTGGTTAAGGTCAAGGGCAAGGCGAAGGGCAGATATTCGGTTATAGGCTAATTCTGGAGTCAGTGCGAGGGCAACCCCCAAAGCCTGAACTAGAGCCAAATCCAGGGCAAGGTCACCTCCAAAATTACCTGCGAGATTGCGGTCAATGGCTAAGGCTAAAGTTTGGTCACTAGCCAGTCGGTGGTTAGGAGGAAGGGCAAGCGCTAGATAAAAGGCACGAATAGCGGCTGGTTTGTAGGGTGTCTTTACCTCAAGAGATTTCTTTGCTACCCAATTGAGGAATGGTTGTAATGTCTCATCCGCAGATACTAAGGCATCGGCTTGTTGCTTCATTAGTTGCAACAATTCATCTGCATTCGGCAACATCTGGGCGGTTAGTAAAAACACTTCTCGCCAACGCTTCTCGGTCAGGTGTTCTGCTAGCTGTGGCAAGGACAGATGAGTGCCAGTAACGATCGCTCTTGCTGTAAAGTACTCTTGAAACGTCAGGTGGGAGAATGAGTAAATTCGTCGCGCTCGCTCAACTAACAGTCCATGCTGTATCTCAATAGATTTCACGACAGCAAGGCTATTTTGCTCTAGAGCTACTGAGTCAGTTTGTGCGTTGGGTGAGGTGCGTAAGTAGTCCGTAATTAATTGCTGGAGTCGGCTTTCCTCAAAGAAATAATCCCCTTGCTCAAACGTAATTGCTGCTAGCTGACTGAGCAACTGGAGTTTGTGGGGCAATGATAAATTACGATAAATGTCATCTCGCCTAACCCCTCTAGATTCATCCCAACGAATTAAGAGCAGGTCAAGCCCTTGTTTGTAAAGGTCAGAGCGCTTAACGGGAAAATCCGCCTTAGCATGGAACACCAGGCAAGTCAGGTTGAGCAAGACAGGTGTGGCGGCGAGTTCTCTGATAGGTTGATGTTCTGGCAGCGCCATCTGCTCAAGAAACAGTGATGCCTTTTTCAAGCCAGATTCGGGTGAATTCCGAGCAACGGCGACAAACCACTTTTTGGCAAAGTTTTCAATTTGCGCGGGTTTGAAGTCGGCAATCTCGACTTCGGTAAATCCTTGAAATCTGTACTCTTGAGCAGCAATCCGGCAAGTGATAATTAGCTGATTTTTGTAATATTTTTCCGCTATTTTGCGAATTTGTTTGATGACTTCATCACTAGCTGCTTCTGGTACTTCATCTAAACCATCCAGCAGTATCAAGGTTTTGCCGTGATTGAGTAGCGTTTCAACATCTTGCTCGGAAACACCACTGCGGGAGAATTCTTGATTGATGTAGTTTAATAAGCTGAAGTTGCCTTCATCCAGGGCATCCTCTGCAAAGTTCTTCAGCCGGATGAAAATGGGAACACTCCCGCTTTGAAAATGCCCTTGATTGCACTGAATGGCAAGATACTGCAAAAAGGTAGTTTTCCCAGCACCCGGTTTACCCAGTACCATCAATTTGGCATACCGCTCAACGGCTTTAAGTCCTGGTACTTGTTCCTGACGCACTTTCCCCAAACCCAGGCGGTCAAATTCTTCAGGTTTGAAGCCTTGTAAGTCAGAAATTTCTAGCCAACGCTGACTGGTAATTTCTTCAAGGATGTTGACCTCAACGTAAAGGTCATCTAAACCTACAGGTCGTGCAATATCCAAGAGGTGCAGGGTGCCGCATTGGTCTTGAATTTTATCGTGACGCTCTGAGCGCACCCTGGTTACGAGTGCATCAATCGCATTAGCGAGGTCTTGAACTTTCTCTTCTGCTGTGGGTTCATCAATTTGGAGTTGAAGCGCGATTTCTTCCGGTTGCAGGTCTAGCTGAAAGCAGATTTCGCTAAAGACACCTCTATCAACGGGTTTACCCGCAAAAAACTTCCAAATCGGCTGACGAGTTTCTAAACCCACCTCACCCGCTAGGTATTCTTGCGTCCAGCCTTTTCGCAGGAATGCTTGTTTTGCTTTTTTGATGCCTTCTACAGATGCCTGGAGCGATCGCCTTGCCATACCCCAACCCTAATACCTTTCTTCTATTGTGCGTGCCAATACTTATACATAAAGTCAAACATTGGTGCAAACGCGATCGCAAACATCTGGATTTTATACTCAATTCATCTTCAGAAGTCTTCAACCGTCACATCTCCTTAGCTAGCATGAACCTTCGGAATCTGCAACTCTTACTCGAAGCCGTGGCTGTTACTGTCTGCCTCATCTGGATTGCTGGACAACCAGCGGAGGCTAAAACAATAACTTCTAAAGTAGCAATTAATACATTAAATAGAAGTTTCAACGACGGTATGGCGCTAACGGTTGAGCAAAACTTACTTATCTCTCTAGACAAAAAGCTCATTATGAGTTGGCGAAACTAAATGCGATCGCATTCTATCCGATAGCCCTTCTTTCCTCTTCTTGCACTCACTTCTCTCATTTATCGTAAGAAGAAAGCTTTTAGTATCCTAGACTCACGCACACCCTTAATATAATACGGAAGTACTAGGCTCAATCCGTTATCCTTGCTATCAGATTCTCACTTTTAAGATAGAAAGTTCGCTAACCGCTAATTAGGTATGCTAAGGAACATTGATTGTTATTGATAACGTCAATGCATCTACCTGATTATCCGAATTTACTATGCGTAAGCAAAGCTTTTGTGTACTAGTGGTTCAGTCAACTCTGTTAAGTCTCTTAAGTTCGCAGACACTCTCGGCTTACCAGCTACCTGACTCTGGGAATCACAAGCAGCTTGATACAAAAAACCATATTCAACTAGTTAACAGAAACTACACACCTGCTCAAATTAATTATTTTTTTGAAATTGCCCTTGGGTCTGAGTTTGGAAGCTCAAATCCAACCATTAAGAAATGGGATAGGGATATCAAAATTAAGGTCAATGGTTCTCCTACTGCTGAAGACCTTAAAACTTTACAAACAGTCCTTGACGAAATCAATACCTTAACTAATAGTATAAAATTGCAAATTGATGCTAAGAATCCTAATCTAGAAATCTACTTTGTTCCCGAATCTCAATTTGCACAATACGAGCCAAACTATTCTCCCGTCAACTATGGCTTTTTCTGGACAGACTGGGATAATGATGCCATTTATAATTCGAGAATTCTAATTTCCACTATTGGACTAACCCAAAAAGAACGCTCTCACCTGATTCGAGAAGAACTCACACAATCTTTAGGGTTAATGAAAGATTCCTACATATACCAAGAAAGTATTTTTTATCAAGGCTGGACTGATGTTACAGACTATTCAGATCTCGACAAAGCTGTTATTCAAATGCTTACTCTTCCAGAAATCCGTCCAGGAATGACCAAGTCACAAGTTCTAGAGGTGTTGCAAAAACTTGAAGCAAAAAAAGAACCTATATCTAATTGTGGGACAAGTGATGCCGACCCTGCTCTTGATTTTTCAGTTGATCCATTTTGTTCAATTCGTTTTCAGTAGAATGCACCCGTAAAGGAAGTTCATTTCAAACTCCTAGATTCTAAAACCTAATGCAAGAAGGCTCTTATGCAGGAAGCCGAAGGAAAGAAAGCTTATACAGTAAGCTTTTAACCTTTTTCAAGTGGATAGTTATTTCCGCCCCCTGCACTAGCCACCATACAAAACGCCTAGGGTTTGTGATCCAGCAATACCGTTAGCTTGTATTCTCCTGGATATCTGAAAGTCTCTTACAGCGGATTCAGTTAACCGACCATAGTATCCAGTAACGGGTCCGTTGTAGAAGCCAAGGGTTCTCAACCGATTCTGAAGGTTAGTAACGGCTGAGCCATTGCTACCCACTCGTAAGGTGCTTGAGGGCGTACCACCCCCACCGCCGCTTCCCCCAGAACTACCGCCATACAATACGCTTAGGGTTTGCGGTCCAGCAATACCGTTTACTTGCAGTCTCGCCGAGGCTTGAAAGTTTCTTACTGCCGCCGCAGTTGACTGACCATAGTATCCAGTTACAGGCCCGCTGTAAAAACCCAGAGTTCTCAAGCGATTCTGGAGGTTAGTCACGGCGGAGCCACTGCTACCAATTTGCAAGGTGCCTGAGGGTACCCCACCGCCACCACCACTACCACCACTACCACCACTACCACCACTACCACCACTACCAGAACTGGCTCGTATCCAAGTGGAGGATACCCAGTTACCATTAGAAAGTTGTGACCAACCACCAGATGTACGACCACTAAGAGAAACCTGGCTACCGTTGGCGACGCTGCCGACAATAGCGCCACTAGGGCTTGAGCGAATATGAAGCGGTGAGCCATTCGTGCGTACAAGGGCAACGGAGCCATAACCACTGCCACCGCCACCGCCCCCGCCGCCGCCCCCACTACCACTTATCCAACTGGAAGATACCCAGCCACCTGTTGAAAGCCGTGACCAGCCACTAGAGGTAGAACCACTAAGACCGATATAGGTGCCATTGCGTAAACTGCCGATGACAGCACCCCCAGGCGTGGCGCGAATATTCAAGGGACTGCCATTGGTTCTGACATAGGCAGCCAGGGAACTACCAGCCATGCTCAAAACGGAGATAGCGATAACAGTGGCTAAAAACCTAATCCAAGCTGAGCTAGGTGGTTGCCAATTGAAGTTGTTAAATAATTTCAGCTCGTAAGCAGTCGGATTGAGGTCTGCTTCTTCGTAGGCTGTATGTAAATGTGCGTAGGCAAGTGTTTCCATACCATATATTTTCTACTTCTTTTTTCTACTTCAAAAATGTCTTGAGTTATTTCTGGAGGTTGTTATAGAACTCAACACAAAAAAGAACTTGCTCTGACTATGGCTTCTTCTCTAGGGGTACAAACTCTTTAGCCTTTGGTGAGTATTTCCAAGCGATTCCCTCTGGGTCTCGACTTTGACTCCATTCTGAAAAATCAGGGTCAGATTTACGTTTACCAACGGTACTCGAATGAACGTCAAGCCGTTTCGCAAGTTCCGCTTGAATGAGAGATTGAGAATCTTGTTGCTCGTTGTCGGGTGTATCTGCCCACAAGTCTTCCTTTTCGCTTGCTGGCTCCGTTTGTTCCACTGGTTTGGGGTCTGCCTTAACTTCATCGGCAGGGGGAGTAGTTTCTAGGGGCTGAGGTTCTTTTTCGGCTGGAGATTCTACTGGCTGAGGCTCTTTTTCGGCTGGGGGTTCTGGAGATTCTAGTGGCTGAAGCTCTTTTTCCGCTGAAGGTTCTGGAGATTCGATAAGCTCACTAGGAGAGGATTCGCTTTGAGGCGGACTCGACACCTTTTGACTCAAGAGTTCCATCAGCTTTGGACGTTGACTGCCTAACGATTCATCCTCTGGCTCAACAGTTGGTTCACTCTCCTCGAACATACTACCGAGAGCGCTTGCTGTGAGGAAGTAATAGACAGTGCCTTTGCCTTCGTAGTCTTGACGCTGGGCACCGAATTCTTCGGCTCTTTTATCCAGATACCGCGTTGCTGCTGGCGCCGATATGCCAGCTTTCATGGTTAAGTCCAGCACTGTCAGACAGCCCTGGTTTTCTTTAATTAGCTGGTTGAAGTAGGGGTTAACTTGCTTACTCCACTGCTTCCATTGATATTGCTGCCAAACTTGAAAACAAATGCTGAAGATGAGTAGTGCCAGCAGTGCTGGCCAAGCCTTGAACAGGAGGACAATCAAAAACGCGATCGGGAGTATAAGAATGAGTAGGTTATTTGCACTGCTATCGATTACTTTTCCAGTCATGTCCCTGCTTGCGAATTTATTCTATGGCAAACCATCTTAATAATTGCAAAGATTGTGGTCGATGATTGATAACGGGGCGTGAGATTAGATAAACGCAACATTTCTGCTCATCCCTAAGAGCTGGCACAAGCAGCAACTACAGCCTATGGGAGTTTTAGTGATGACTGGTTTATTTCAACAGTGTAGGGGTTCTTTAATCAGGTGGGTAAGGGCGAGGCGTTTAAACATTGCATTCCGTCCTTGTATTGCCAAAGTATCGTCCAAGGGTTTCAGAGGAACAGGGGTTTGATACTTTTGAGTTAGAGCGGTCTGGATAAGCCAATCAGCGACAAAGGGATTTTTCGGTAAGAGGGGCCCGTGGGAATAAGTAGCGATCGCATTTCGATAAACTGCCCCTTCTGTACCATCCTCTCCATTGTTTCCATACCCTTTGACAACGCGACCCAGTGCTTCTACGTTCCCTAAGAAAGTTCGACCCCCATGATTTTCAAAGCCAATCACTATCGGCTTCGTTCCTAGCGTCGCTTCTAAGTCTTGTGCTAAGGGTGATGCTGTTAGCTCAAAGACAACATTGCCAATGCAACGACGAGCATCGGGACCAGGATGCTTGCTCACCATATCAAATAACCCTAAGCCTTCAATCCGCTGACCTATTGCAGGTTCGTAATAGTGACCTAGCAATTGCGGTGCGCCACAGGTAAATACGCCTGGTGTCCCCGCTTCGATTTTTTCACGTAATGTGTCGGCTTTGATGCCCCGGAGGTCGCGCATAACGATTTCCTGTTGCCTATCTTGGGCACCACCGCCCATTAAGATATCAACGTTGTGGATTTCGGCAGTAGGGGCTTGCTCGTCAAGAGAGATGATTTTGACGCTGATTCCTCGCCATTGAGCACGTTGTTGCAAACAGATGACATTACCGCGATCGCCATAGGTACTCATCAGATTAGGATAGAGCCAGCCTATTGTTAGTTCTAGTTGTTGAGGATTCATCACAATCAATTAATTTCTTGAATTCTTCAAGGCTGACCTGACTGCCTCAGAATAATTTAACCACTCTACCAAACGAAGAGTTTATGTTCCTATATAGAAAAACTCTAGTTTGATAGATAGGCAAGTTACGACCCAAAGGTAGGGTGGACGAGAGGCGATCTCTTTTACTGAGCCAACCCCGTCATACGCTACGCTACAGTTAGCGAGATTCTTAGGCAACCGATGACCGCCCTTATCCTCAATTTACGCCCTACCATTGAGCTAACAGATGAACAGTTCTTCCAACTCTGTCAGAACAATCGGGATTTGCGCCTGGAGCGCACGGCAGAGGGAGAATTAATCATCATGCCACCAACGGGATGGGAAAGCGGGAACCGAAACAGTAGACTGACGCAGCGCTTAGCCAATTGGACAGATGCTGATGGCACAGGTTTAGCTTTTGACTCTTCAACGGGTTTTAAGCTCCCCAATGGTGCAAACCGTTCTCCTGATGCATCCTGGGTGAGTCGGGAACGGTTAGAAGCTCTGAATCCAGACCCTACTAGATTCCTGCCTATGGCTCCGGATTTTGCTGTCGAGTTGCGCTCTGCCTCCGATAGCTTGAAGACAGTGCAACAGAAAATGCAGGAGTACATGGACAACGGTGTACGTCTGGGCTGGCTGATTGACCCTCAAAATCAACGGGTGGAAATTTACAGATTAGTACAGGATATTGAAGTTCTAGAATCTCCCACTAGCTTGTCTGGAGAAGATGTGCTGCCTGGATTTGTCCTAGACTTGGCACAGATTTTGAACTAGGTGACTTAAGAAATCACCAGCAATAATTAACCCAATATAGCAAGCAGCAGTCAGCTTTCAGCCAAATAGCGAGGGCTAAGGGTTATAGCCTCCGTTGATGTCCTAAATCTATACTTCGACTGCTATAAATACGATTGACAGCAAATTATAAAATCTGACGACCTGTCAGCAATCCCCGCACTTCCAGCATGGCAGAGTAAGTCGGCAAAATGTGTAGGGTTTCATTGGCAGGAGTATGTTCCAATGCAGTAGCGATCGCTTCTTTTAAGTCTTCTTTCACAATTAACTTGAAGTTATTTTGCCCGTCAGTCTCGCTGTAGCGTAGACGTAGTGCCATATCATAAACGCGATCGCCACTCACTACAACTGTCCCCCCCGATGCTACTAGCTTCTCAGTATCAACATCCCAAATCCAAGAAACATCAGTACCATCTGGTGTTCGATCATTGAGTACCAGCAGCTTTGTTGAAGCCCCTCCATTTTTTTGAAGATCATTCACTGCCCGGATAGTTTCATTCATCCCTACAGGATTTTTCGACAGCAAAATCCGCACATGCTTACCCTTAACATCCAATTCCTCAGCACGCCCAAAAGCCGCACGGAAGTTCTTAACAGTGTCGTAAATAGTAGGGATATCAATGCCAATTTCCTTCGCAACTAACCCCGCCGCGAGTGTGTTGTATTTGTTGTAAATGCCAATCAAAATTTGCGGCCATTCTCGGCTATCAACAGCTAGCTGACTTTTGCTAAAACCACAGCTAGGACAGTGGTAGTCCCCTAAATGGGAGAGGTAAACACCCTTATAGTCCAAGGGATGCCCGCAACTGGGACAGTAAATCGAATCTACAGCGTGGGGAATCTCATCGAGGTAAGCCTCTGGTTCACTCAGTCCAAAGAATAAGACCTTTTGAGGGAGTTGCTGACCGAGGCGCGAGAGAGTCGGGTCATCGGCGTTCAGAATCACCACTGTATCAGTCGGGAGAGGCGCAATTGCTTTTTGCCATCTCTGGCTTATCGTATCAACTTCCCCATATCGGTCTAGCTGGTCACGAAACAGATTTAACCCCAAGATGAACTGAGGCTGACAAGAGCGCAATACTAAGGGCAATACATTCTCATCCACTTCCAAAATCGCGTAGTCAGCATCAAGTTGCCCAATCAAACTCGTATTGTCTAGTAGTGCTGTGACCAACCCGTTAATCAAATTAGCGCCCGTGGCATTATGGGCAACTCGCCACCCCTGACGCTCAAGAATTGTCCGCAAAAGGAGAGAGGTTGTTGTTTTGCCATTCGTCCCAACGATGAGAATCACCCCTCGCCTTACCTGCCCAAATAGTAACGGCAGCACTTTCGGCTGAAGACGACGTGCCATATCTCCTGGCAGCACACTCGCCGCCCCTAGGCGAAGTAACCGCACAAGAGAGGTTACCGTTTTTGCTGCGCCAACAGAGACGCCTAACCGTAATCTATCGATAATTGATATGCTCAACTCTGTACTCCTGCTTGGGCAACACAGTCTCTACGCTTTTAGCGTCTTACTGCTATTTACTCACCTGTTTATTGATCGTCAGCATTCTACACTACCCAGCTAGTTGGTACAGAGATTCTGTCTACGGCTTTTCAGGAAGAATTCAGTGGGGAGTAGGGAATAGACAAGAGTAGCAACAGATAATCTTACGGTGGAAAGCGAATAAATAGAAAAGACCAAATTCAGATGCAACGATTCACCACCAAGCTACGTGTGCGATACCACGAAATGGACGCTTTAGGACACGTCAACAACGCCGTGTATCAGCATTACCTAGAGCAAGCAGCTATTGAACATTCAGAACATCTTGGCTTTAACCATCAGAAATACCGGGAACTGGGTGGTGTCTTCGTTATGCGGCGGGTGGAAATTGATTACCTTCGTCCAGCCGTTGCGGGTGATATTTTAGAGGTCACAACTTGGTTACAACAACTGCGCGGGCCGCGTGCAATTCGGCGTTACGAAATCCGCAAACAAGGTGAAGAGCAACTGCTAGTAACGGCTGAGGTGTTATGGGTTTGGGTTGATACCCAAGCAATGCGCCCACGGGCAATTCCTCGTCAGTTGCTTGATGCGTTTAACCGAGCGAATCAGTCAGACTCAATGCAGCAAACATTGAGAAATTAGTATTGTCTGCCATAGTAATAATCTGTAACTCTCAATACAGCTTGAATGTATCTTCCGGAAGAAGGTCTGTTGTCGCCAGACCCGTAGGATGTCTTTGAGGACGGCGCGTGATGTTTGTGAGAATCGCGATCGCGTCTTTCTTCGTTTGTGCTTGTAGTGCAGAATCCTACGAAATTTAAGGAGATTTACATGCAGCGGATTTTTTCAGCAATTGGGCAAGCTTTTGCTAAGCGCATTTTGCTTTTTACTCTTATGAGTTTGCTAAGCCTATCAGGTCTATTTGTTTTTGCTAATCAACCTGCTTTAGCAGATAAACCCTTGAATAGCCCGTCGAAGGCAGAGGAAACAATCGATCGCGCCTATACGTTGAGTGAAGGAACGGGGCTTAAAGAAGAGGCTCGACAAGAAGCTTACGAGGAAGCAACAGAAGCCCTCAACGACCCTAAAGGTCTGGATAAGATTTATGAGGAAGATTTGAAGGTGTTCAAAAAAGAAAATCCCGGTGAGAACGGTTTAGTTGAAGGAGCAAAAGACCTAGTTGATAAGGTCACTGGCAAGGAATAAGCGTCAGTCAACGATTAGAGATGCCCTTTTTGTGCAATAGTGTATCTCTAAGGCTTAAAACGAAGGGTCTAGTACAAAAAGGCAGAAGGTAGAAGGCATAGGGCAGAAGGCAGAAAGGCTTAGACTTTCTACTTTTCGCTCCGTTGTTAACTAGTTACTTATTTTTGCCGCGCTGCACTAGTGTGATCAAGTTATGCCTAGAGTCAAGTAAGCTACTACTCTTATCGGTAGGTTCTATCAATTAGAACGGGAGCCTGCCTCTAAGAGCAACCCTTCTTGTAGGGGCGTTATGTCTTGCGCCCCTGTAGAATGTTACAAACAGCTAAAACAGAATTAGGCTTTCAGAACATTGAAACCACTTTGCCAACAGCATTAGTATTCATACACCCAAAGCTAGTTTGTCAAAAGGTCTTATTAACTCTAAAGAAGTGTTGACAATACCATTTTGGCAACAGAGTTTTCTCAACTACCTCAACAATCTCAAACCAACAAAAGTGGAGTTCCCAATGCCCCCCGAAGTCGCCCCAGTTCAAACCGCCGTGCTACTCACCATAATTGCTGAAACCGTACTAAGAGACCCCATCGTCAAATTATTTAAACACAATAACGTAAGCGGATATACCATTAATCAAGTGCAGGGTGAGGGTAGCCATGGCAAACGCATGGGAGACATGGCAGGCTACAACACCAATATTGAAATCAAGACTCTTGTGTCACGAGAAGTATCTGATTCGATCCTTTGGTCAGTAAAAGACTATCAGGGCAAGCACGCCATAATTGTCTTCCGACAGGATGTAGAAACCTTGGCTGATTAATCGGGTTTTGAGAGCTTTTCATTCATTAGAGTTTGAAGTTTGCAAGTTAATTTTTTATAGTCTTAAGCGATTATCACTTCACCCAATTGGGTGAACCAGTTGGATGAAGTGAATTAGCGATCGCTCATCGTATCGTTGGGGTTGCTAAATTGAACAGGTGAAATACCTGCTCAATTTAGCAACTCTTATATTTGCTGTGCCTGACTTAAGCCATGAGCTTGGGCTTGAGGCAAAGCTAGACGATGAGCTTGGCTAAATCACTGAACAACTCGGCTATTTGACAAAAATACAAATCAGACTACAATTTGTATTACATGGCATTAAAGAGCCAAAGCGAATAGTTAATCGCTATAAAACTATGAGACTTGCATCTAAAAGCCAAATTGCAGAACCTATGGCGCTGACTGCCTATGATTTGTGGAAAACCTATGGTCAAAGGCAGGTAGTTCAAGGCGTTAACTTTACTCTTAATCCCGGAGAAATTCTTGGTCTTCTTGGCCCTAATGGCGCAGGGAAAACAACAACGGTGGGAATGTTGTATGGGGCAGTGATTCCCAGCCGAGGTTTTGTCGAACTGGGAAAAAATCAGGTACAAGCTCAAGGACGAATAGCTCGTGCCTCTATGGGAATTGTTACTCAAGAAGACAATCTTGACCCAGATTTTACGGTATTTGAGAACTTAGTTCACTTTGCCCATCATTACCGCATCGTTGGTAAGGCAGCACGGCATCTCGCGGGTGAATTACTCGCACAGGTGGGATTGCAAGATTATGCCAGCAACCGTGTTGATGAACTTTCAGGCGGGATGAAGCGGCGTTTAGTTCTCGCACGAGCGATGATAAATAGTCCGCAAGTCGTGTTTTTGGATGAACCGACAACTGGACTCGATCCGGATGCGCGACAGGACTTTTGGCGACTGGTGACGCAGCTAAAGCAGAAGGGATGTGGGGTGTTGTTGACGACTCACTACATGGATGAAGCACAACGATTATGCGATCGCCTTATCTTACTCCAGCAAGGCAAGATGATTGACGAAGGTACCCCAGAAGAACTGATTGAGCGAACGGTTGGTCGAGAAGTGGTAGAAATTGAGGGCATCAATGAAGAAACACTCCAACAGCTAGCCAATGGTGCAAGAACTTGGTACAGACCCTTTGGTAGCAGCTACTTAATAGGATTACCAATAGACAATCCCCAACCACTGTGGGAACAGCTAAGTGGCATTGCACCCGAACGCCTAACCCGTCGTCGCACCAATTTAGAAGACGTATTCTTACGACTAACAGGCACATCACTCGACTAACGTTGATTCCTTGTTGGAAACCCAACAACCAATAACCAATAACTAATAACCAGTATGAAAGGCATCTCAATAACACCTTGGGGAGTCTACTCTGTTTGGCATCGCCACGCCAAAGTTTATCAAAAGACCTGGCTCGTCAACAGTCTACTACCCCTATCAGAACCACTGATTTATCTTGTTGCCTTTGGGTATGGGTTGACTCCGCTTATAGGGGATGTTCCATACAATGGCAAAACTATTGAATATTTAGAATTTCTGGCACCAGGAATGATTGCAATTGGGGTACTGTTCCAATCATTTTTTGAAGGTTCTTTCGGCAGCTTCTTTCGCCTAAGCTATCAGAAAACTTGGCAAGGCTTGCTGACAGCACCCTTGACTTTCACAGAAGTATTCTTAGGTGATTGGCTGTGGGCGACAACAAAGGGTACGATTGCCGGTTTTCTGACTGGTTTAGTCGCCGTAATCTGGGGACTCTACTCTGGATGGCACTTGCTCATATCATTTCCCTTAATTATCTTGGGCAGTCTGCTGTTTGGTGCCATGGGGCTATTCACAGCAGGAACCGTGCGTACCGTCGATCACATTAATGTGCCGATTTTCTTGTTCGTCATTCCGATGTTCACCCTCTGTGGCACTTACTTTCCCCGCAACACCCTACCCCCCTTGTTAGGTTCTGTTGCTGCTGTGTTACCCCTTGCATCCCTCGTTGACTTATTACGTTGGCCCTTGGGATTACCTTCGTTTTGGTTCTTCGAGTTAATCTGGTTGGTGTTGTGGATTGCTGCCTTTTCCGTGTTGGCTTGGCGGCAGATTTATCCTCACTTATTCCGGTAAAACAGGTCATTGAACAATCAGCATTTTTAGAGAAGAGGTGAATCTAAAAGGGAAAACCCTTCTCCCTTCCCTTTAACCTTTTTCCCATGAATGTCTATTACAGATTAAATGCGTCACAGCTTAAGCGGTTTATTAAGTTGTAGTCCCAACGCGACTGAGGGTAGAGGCAAGCATGGTGCATGAAACTCACAATCGAGAGTAGGCAGTGATAAATTGCTGCTCAGTGAGATGCTGGGACTAGTTTGACGATAGGAGAATGAAGAGAGTGAGCCAGTTCAACTCATCCATCACTTCGAGTCAGTTTGATGCTGTCTTATTTGATTTAGATGGCGTGATTACCGCAACCGCGAAGGTTCATGCTGCTTGCTGGAAACAGGTATTTGATGGGTTTCTGAAGCAACGGGCTGAAAAGACCAATGAACCCTTTCAACCCTTCGATATCCAGAATGACTACAAGCTGTATGTTGATGGAAAAATGCGGTATGTCGGCGTTCAAAGTTTTTTGGAATCGAGAGGAATTCAGTTGCCCTATGGAGAGCCATCTGATCCTCCGGGTTATGAGACGGTTTGTGCCCTTGGTAATTCCAAGGATGTTTTTTTTGACCAAGTACTTCATTCAGAAGGGGTTGAGGCATACGAAGGATCGGTTGCTCTCATCCGTCATTTGAGCGATCAAGGGTTCAAATTAGGGGTTGTGTCATCAAGTCATCATTGCAAAGCTGTTCTTAAGCTGACGGGAATCGATCATCTGTTTGATGTTGTCGTTGATGGCAATCTAGCTGATCAATTGCACTTAGCAGGAAAACCTGCCCCAGATGCTTTTCTTTTAGGGGCAAAACAACTTGAGGTTGAACCAAAGCGATCGGTTGTCTTTGAGGATGCAATTGCTGGTGTTCAAGCAGGTCACGCCGGTGGATTTGGACTCGTGGTTGGGGTCGATCGCACAGGAGATCCTGAGGCGCTGCAAAAAAATGGGGCGGATATCGTTGTCCAGGATTTGAGTGAGTTACTTTAACTGAGAATTAAAGACAATTAAGGTTTACGGGATTTTTACTATCTTGCAGTGTTACGTCAGTCTGAACTCAAACGTACCACTACTTGAAGAGGCTATCAGGAAGTCATTAATCAGGTTGAAAATAAATGCAATACCATAAACCTTTAATTCCTCCCAAATATATTTATCCCCCCGATCCTTGGCGGTGGGTTGAAAAGCAGTTCAACCCAAAACTCCTGGTACAAATGGAAACCTTGTTTTCAACAGCAAATGGTTACTTGGGGATGCGAGGAGTATTTGAGGAAGGCACTCCCGTTGGACAAAATGGCACCTTTATCAATGGCTTTTATGAATCCTGGCCCATCGTCTACGCAGAGGAAGCTTATGGCTTTGCTAGGACAGGACAAACTATTGTAAATGCCACCGACAGCAAAATTATTAGACTGTACGTCGATGATGAACCGTTTGACCTACCGATGGCGAATCTGCTCAAGTTTGAGCGGGCACTTGATATGCAAAACGGGACGCTTGATCGCGAAGTTCTTTGGCAAACGCCGTCTGGCAAGCAAGTATCGATTCGATCGCGCCGACTCGTTTCCTTTGAACATCGGCACTTGGCAGCGATTTGTTATGAAGTAACTATCCTCAACGCCAAAGCACCGATTGTCATCTCCTCAGAAATGCACTACGATGCTTCTGCTCGTGCCAGTGAAGGCGATCCTCGTCTCGCCAAGGGCCTTAAAGAGCGGGTTTTGTTACCCCAGCAGCACTGGGTTAAGGATCGTCGGATCGTACTGAGTCACATCACGAGAAACAGCCGGATGACGTTAGCTTGTGGTGTCGATCATGAATTTGAAACGAAATCGCCTTACTTTTATGACAGCCAGTGTTCGGAAGACGATGGCAAGGTCGTTTTCTCGGTAGATGCCCAACCTGGCGTCCCAATTCGGTTAGTCAAGTACATGACGTATCACACCTCTGACCATTTTCCAGCACAAGAGTTGTGCGATCGAGCCGGACGCACCCTTGATCGCGCTCTTGTTCATGGTTTTGACGATCTGCTTGCAAGCCAACGACAGTACCTGGATGATTTTTGGTATCGCAGCGACCTCAAAATTGATGGTGACCCGCACGATCCCAGTGATACAACAGAATTGATGCAGCAAGTGCTACGCTTCAATTTATTTCACGTTCTTCAAGCATCTGCGCGATCGGAAGGAGGAGGCGTTCCAGCGAAAGGACTCACGAGTCATGCTTATGAAGGCAATTACTTCTGGGACATGGAGATTTATCTCCAGCCGTTTTTGACTTATACCGCTCCCCGAATTGCTAAGAACCTATTGCTATTTCGCTACAGCATCCTAGATAAGGCACGACAGCGAGCAAGGGAAGTTAACCAAGACGGCGCACTATTTCCCTGGAGAACCATCAATGGAGAAGAAGCTTCTGCTTACTATGCGGCAGGCACGGCTCAGTATCACATCAATGCAGACATCATCTATGCCTTGAAAAAATATATTAACGCGACTGGGGATGAAGATTTTCTCCTCAATGAAGGTGCAGAGATGTTGGTCGAGACGGCTCGGATGTGGTACAGCCTTGGATTTTTCTCAAATCGAGTCGCAGGTCAATTCTGCATTCATGGCGTTACGGGACCTGATGAGTACAACGCTGTGGTGAATAACAACACCTACACCAACTTAATGGCACGCGAAAACCTATGGTATGCGGCAAACACCGTTGAGATGCTGCGCGATCGCCATCCAGACTGGTTCATTATTTTAGTCGATAAGACCAAACTGAAACTTTCTGAGGTAGAAAATTGGAGGAAGGCAGCGGACAACATGTATCTGCCTTTCGATGAACGATCAAAGATTCACATCCAGCACGATAGCTTCCTGGACGAAAAAGTCTGGGATTTTGAGAATACGCCTGCTGATAAATATCCATTACTCCTACACTTTCATCCCTTGGTGATTTATCGACATCAGGTAATTAAGCAAGCCGATATTGTGCTGGCAATGTTTTTATTAGGCAATGAGTTTTCACCGGAACAGAAGCGACGTAACTTTGACTATTACGATCCATTAACTACAGGAGATTCCTCTCTTTCTGTCTCGATTCAGAGCATTGTTGCCGCCGAAATCGGTTATTTAGAGAAGGCGATGGAATATGCCAAATATGCTGTGCTGATGGACTTAGGGGATGTGGCGGGTAACGTGAAGCATGGCTGCCATATCGCGGCGATGGGAGGAACCTGGATGGTGGCCGTTTATGGATTTGCAGGTATGCGAGATTACAACGGTCACTTATCGTTCCATCCAAAACTGCCTGAGACAGTTAAACGTCTACGATTTCCCTTAACGATTCAAGGACAGCGATTAGAGGTTGATATTCAAGAAGAAACAGCAACCTATTTGCTGCGGCAAGGAACTCAGTTAGCGATCGCACATCAAGGTAAAAATCTTCAACTCCTTGAGGGAATGCCAGTGACGGTAGAACTGAAACCCGTACTTGAGGCTAAGGATGAACGCTAGACACTCCTATTACCAAATTCAGCAAGTTGCGATAGATAATTAGCTAATCATTTGTCTGAGTCTAAGATTTTCAATCTTTACCAGCCTTGCTGTCAGGGAGTTTACTAAGGAGATCTAATCTTGAGTATTTCTTTTGATCGGGTAGCTAGCATCTACGATGCCACAAGGGGTTTACCAGAAGCAGTCTTAGAGCAAGTAACGGAGTGTGTAGTGCGCCTCACCTCGGCTACAGCAGACACGAAGTTTTTTGAGCCAGGGATAGGTACAGGTCGAATTGCTGTGCCACTGGTACAAAAGGGCTATTCTTACACAGGTGTTGACATCTCAGAGAAGATGATGGACGAGTTGAGGAGTAAGATGCAAGGTGTTCCTAACAACCTGACTTTGCTAAAGGCGGACGCGACTTCGCTTCCGTTTGAGGACAATTGCTTTGATGTAGCGCTGACTGTACATCTACTTCATTTAGTTCCTGCTTGGCGAGCGGTGCTTGCCGAAATCCGTCGGGTACTGAAGCCAGACGGTGTTTTCCTACACTGTCATAGCAGTGCAAGCTTCTCTGGATACGACATCTTTGAAAAGCAGTGGAAGGCGATACTTGAGCAGCATGAATTTCCCTTAGCACGGTACGGCGCAACTGAAGCAGAGGTAATGGAGGTGCTAACTGAACAGGGTGCAATGTTGGAAAAGGTAACAGCGGCTGAGTGGAATAGTAGTCGCACAGTTGGTGAATTACTTTACGCTTATCAAGGCAGGTTCTTCAGTTCTTCTTGGCAAATCCCGGATAATATTTTTTCTCAAGCCATACAGGAACTTAAAGATTGGGCATTGAGAACTTACGAATCCCAGGAGACGGTTATTTATTCTAATAGCAGATTTGAGCTAACTGTGGCGCGTCATTGGTCATAAGGCAAGCTGCAACATTGTTCGCAAGCAATTCAAAATCAAAATGGGTAAGCCTAAGAGTATCAATCATTTAGACTGTTCCCTACCTGCGACTCAAATGCACTTCAGCTAGGACTTTTGCTTAAACTGACTAGCTCTTGGCATAATAATCGTGTGCATCTATATATACAAAGTGCCTTAATAGAAGCTCCATCGTTATGGAGACAGGAGACGAGTTGGATAATGGTAAGTTTCGAGTGATTTAGTTGTATTTTGTTCACCCCACTTATTTAATTAAGGAGGGGTGTTTTCCTTTGAATTATTTGGTTATTACTTCTAAGGCATACGACTATTCATTATGATTGAATTTTGTACTAACAACGAAGCTCATCCTGGAGAGTTAGTTGAACTGAATAAGATAAATAAAGATAGCAAGGAGACAGCCAAAGCTCGTAAGGTTAAGCCTTCGGCTATGACTCTTGTTATCAAGCACCTGCTAGTACAACCTCATACGTCTGCTTCGTTAGTTCAAAAGATAGGGATATATAGTTCATCTCATATCAGCCACTGTTTGAGGAAATTGAAAAAGGCGGGGCTTATAGGTGCTGTTTGGGACTTTCAGAAAGTCGGTCTAGTTTATTACAACCTTAAATTAGAGAAGGATGAGCAAGCGAATGAGTAGAGGTGAGAAGTAATCAATTGAGTTAGCGCCGACGTTCTTGCAGTTTGCGATAAACATCTCGTAATTCAACCTTATGGTGAGCGAGGGCAACAAGGGTGTGATAGAGCAAGTCTGCTACTTCAGAAGCGATCGCATCCTTGTCATCATCTTTACAAGCCATCACCACTTCTGCTGACTCTTCCCCAATTTTTTTCAGAATCTTGTTATCGCCACCTGCAAAAAGCTTACAGGTGTAGGAACTCTCTACTGGATTATCTCGGCGATCGCATATCACCCCAAACACCTGAGATAAGGTATCTGCTGGTGGTGGAAGCTTTTCCCCATCGACTTGATGGAAACAGCTACGTTCACCTGTATGGCAGGCAATATCTCCAACCTGTTCAACGCTAACCAGTAGCGTATCGCTATCACAGTCGTAACGAAGCGATCGCACATATTGCAGATGACCAGAAGATTCCCCTTTATGCCACAGTTGGGAACGCGATCGGCTCCAAAACCATGTCTCACCAGTATCCAGAGTCTTCTGCAAGGATTCCTGGTTCATCCACGCCATCATTAAAACTGTGCCATCCAGGTAATCCTGTACAATCGCTGGCACCAGTCCCTGTTCGTTGTAGCGGATTTTGTCAACCGGAATAACTTGGCTCAAAGCGTTGGGTTCAGCAGTAGGCATTGCAGTAGCTGTATTCTACTTGTTAAAAATACCATTTCCGTTACCTTTGACCAAGAAAGGCAGAAGTTTGAGGGCAGAAGGCTCTATTATCCAGATTGACTTGAAATAATGTTTTATTTGCCCACAGTCCCCGCTTATCGTGGCGAGTTGGAACTCAAGGGGGAGTGCTTTGCTGATTCAGTCAGGTTTAAGAGCCAACACTATTTCGACAAATGCCTCAAGTCGTAATCGATTTGTCTGCAATAGTAGGAGGGATGTACTGTCGAGTCTATTCCTGACGAGTTAATGAAGCGTTAACGTAGTTTGGTGTTTGGTAGGCTCTGATCAGGTAGCTCTTACCTTAGGGGTTAGTGCGATCTCACTTATCAATGAAAAACGGTGAACGAGACAATTGCCAGCTTACAGTAAGCTTAAACGAGGATACTCAAATCTCTAGCTAATTTCATTTTTACCGCACTAGCTGCAACTTTATGCGCCTTCGTTGCCTCTCCGTACCACTGAATTGTGGAGTTGTAAGCCGCCCGATACAAGTCCTGTGCCGCCTCGGATAAGCGATCGCGAATTTCTAAAGGCAAATCTTGATTTGTTTTATAAAACATAATCTCAATTTTTTTTGAATGGGATAATCATTTAATATAAGAGTTTTGAACTAAGCTTACCCCTGCCTACAGGTAGAGTTTTAGACATCCTTCTAAGGAGAGAACGTTGGTCAATACCACCATTAAAACGACCCAATCAGAAGAAATCTTTGCTGCCGCCCAAAAGCTGATGCCAGGAGGTGTGAATTCACCCGTCCGGGCATTCAAGTCAGTGGGAGGACAACCAATCGTCTTTGACCGAGTGAAAGGGGCATACATCTGGGATGTTGACGGTAACCAGTACATCGACTACGTGGGAAGTTGGGGGCCAGCTATTTGCGGTCATGCCCATCCGGAAGTGATTGCTGCCCTGCACGATGCCCTGGAAAAAGGGACAAGTTTTGGCGCACCCTCAGCGTTGGAGAATGTCTTGGCATCAATGGTTATTGATGCCGTCCCTAGCATTGAAATGGTTCGGTTTGTCAACTCTGGCACCGAAGCCTGTATGGCAGTAATTCGCCTGATGCGTGCTTTTACCGGACGTGACAAAATCATCAAGTTTGAGGGCTGCTACCACGGACACGCAGATATGCTCTTGGTCAAAGCAGGTTCGGGTGTTGCCACATTGGGCTTACCCGACTCGCCTGGTGTGCCAAAATCTGCGACTAGCAACACAGTAACAGCTCCTTACAATGACCTTAAAGCAGTCAGAGCGATTTTTGAAGCACATCCAGAGGAAATTGCTGGTGTGATTCTAGAACCGATTGTTGGCAATGCGGGTTTTATTCCCCCTGATGCTGGCTTCTTAGAGGGCTTGCGGCTGCTAACCCAAGAACATGGGGCATTGCTAGTCTTTGATGAAGTGATGACTGGTTTCCGGATTGCCTATGGCGGTGTACAAGAAAAGTTTGGTGTCACACCAGATTTGACAACTTTGGGCAAAGTTATCGGTGGTGGCTTACCTGTCGGTGCTTACGGCGGACGCAAAGACATTATGTCAATGGTTGCTCCGGCTGGTCCCATGTACCAAGCCGGAACGCTTTCGGGTAATCCGCTAGCGATGACAGCAGGAATTAAGACGCTGGAATTGCTACAAAAACCAGGTACTTATGAACAGCTAGACCGAATTACCAAGAAGCTATCAGACGGGCTGCTACAAGTTGCGAAGGAAACAGGTCATGCTGCCTATGGTGGGCAAATCAGTGGGATGTTTGGTTTGTTCTTCACAGGTGAACCTGTTCATAACTATGAGGATGCTAAGAAGTCTGATTTGAGTAAGTTCAGCCGTTTCCATCGTGGGATGTTAGAACACGGTGTTTATCTAGCACCCTCTCAGTTTGAGGCAGGGTTTACCTCCTTGGCTCACACGGATGAAGATATTGACCGGACGTTGGAAGCCGCACGGCAGGTTATGTCGAGTCTGTAATTCGATTAGGGATTTCGGCTTTACCTCGTAGCAGTTTTCGATTCAGTACCATACACTCAAGGGCGCACAGCCGTGCGCCCCTACAAGAGATTTGTATTTTATTGGCTTGAAAAACACTTTAAAGTCGTTCCTTTCCAACCCAACTCACCTTTCTTGGAACACCAAACCCATCTTGGATTGTGTGGTCTGTGTAAGAACCAACCCGTGACTGAATCACAATCCAGCAAAGTTCCTCTACATCTGAGGTATTCCGTATACAGCGTTCTCCTTCAGGATCGACACGCACAACTGTACCCTCACCTACAGGAAAAATGCGATCATCAACTTGGAACTCGCCACTACCTCGAACAAAGATATAGATTTCCTCATTCTGTCGGTGCTTGTGATAGAACGGCACTGACTTTTTGGAGGGGAGCTTGTTGAGGGAAATTTCAGCACTGGTGAGATTGAGAAGCTCTTTGAGAAATACCTTGCCTTCTAACTTGAGGGTATTTTCCGGAGCCTCAAAAGTGAATTGATGTAATTCTGAGAATTTACCCACATCAACGACAGCAAAGTTTTCTCCCGTTTTTGGGGTTAGTTGCACTGTTGTCATGATTAGCCTTTTAGCTTTTAAGTTGCAAGTTGAAAGTTAAGATAACAGAGTAACTTGTAAAATGCAAGTAAGACTGATAGGGTTCCAAATTTGATCTATGCAAGAACGTCGTTCTCCATGTCCCATTGCCTGTACATTGGATTTAGTTGGCGATCGCTGGACGCTCTTGGTGATTCGGGACATGATGTTTTTCGGGAAGCAGCGATTTGAGGAGTTCTTGGAATCCCCTGAAGGAATTTCGACCAATATCCTGGCAAATCGCCTCAAATCTCTTGAGGAGATGGGTTTGATAGAAAAGCAGCCATACAGTAGCCATCCTCGTCGGATGAACTATCAACTAACGGAACGGGGGCAAAGTCTTCGTCCTGTACTAAAGACAATCATTGCTTGGGGGCAAAAGCATATTCCTGAAACGAGAGTTCCTAGCGAGTAATAGACCTCTTGCATAAATCCGAAAAACCCCTCCCCAGCCCTCCCCGAAATGGAGAGGGAGCAAGATTTCTTCCCCCGCATCGGGGGGATTGAGGGGGTTAATTTGACTTTTGCAAGAGACGACCATGAGCCTTTGCTCACGAACCTTGCGATGAAAATAGGATAGGAACGATTTAGCGTTGTTTCAGCCTCCATTTTCTAGATAGGTCTAATGCTGAGGCAACGTAATTGAAGCGGCTTGGCGAGGGCTAGCGTGTCTGTGGGATATTCGCTTCATGCTCTTCCTAGAGCTTAGTTTGACGCTTGAGGGTTGGTGGTAGAGACAGAAGCTTTTCAGGATGTCGCTCAGTGCGACTACTAGGGGAAGACGGAGTGTTAGGAGTAGAGTACTCTCGCCAGAGGAGAAAGGGAATGCTGAGGATACCCAGAAGGACTACAACTCCAGCAGTGAACCAAACCATTAGGCGGCTTGGTTTGTAGTTACCTTGCTCAATTTGCCAGAAGACTTGGTTGTAACGCCACACCGATAAGAGAATGACGAGGATGCCGACAATCACCAAACCAAGTCCAGTGTTTTGAGAGTTGAGGAAGGAGGAAGTTGGGAGGTTTTGGCTGGTGACTGTGGTTTCCAGTTGACGCAGAAACAAACCAAAACGAGCGATCGCAAACCCAAATCCAATCAAAGCAATTGAGGTACGCAGCCAAGCTAAAAAAGTACGTTCATTCGCTTGATGCTCTCGCTGTCGGTCAATGTTTGACATCACAGTCTATGCCTTGTAGATGCCATGTCCTCAGAATAAGGAGCTTTAGGCGTTAGTGGAGCGGTTGGAGAAAGAGCATTACCTTATACCAGTAAACTACCATTTCACTCTACCGATAGTTCGTAAATTGCAAAGCCACAGGCAAATCTTCTTGCTTCAATCGTTGGATAACTAATTGCAAGTCGTCTTTTGCTTTGCTAGAAACTCTCACAGCATCACCTTGGATTGAAGCTTGTGCCTTCTTACTAAATTCGTCTCGAATTAACTTGCTGATTTGTTTGGCGATTTCCTGGCTAATACCTTTTTTGAGCTTGATTTCTTGGCGAACGCGATTACCGCTTGCTGACTCAACTTTGCCGTAGTCGAAGATTTTTAAGGAGAGGTTGCGTTTAGCCGCTTTGGTTTGAAGGATTGTTTGAATGGCATCTAGCGTGAATTCGCTATCGGTATTGACCGTAATTGCCTCATCACCTAACTCTAATGTTGTCTTGGTGTCTTTTAGGTCGTAGCGGCTGTTGATTTCACGAACAGTTTGGTCTACCGCATTGACCAATTCTTGTCGGTCAAAATCACTGACAATATCAAATGAATAATTAGAAGCCATAAATCAAGAAGTTAAGGGCTATGGTCGATTAACTAACAACTAACAACCAACAGCTAAAAACTCAAGATGCGATCTGCGCTGACTCTTTCAGAGTCGCTTCGCTGTTTTCATACCCGAAGGGCTGTACGCAGCAACGCAACGCTCTCGCACCCGTCTCTACAAAACTTAAATTAAAGCAATGTGGCTGGATTATTAGTACTGAGGAGGCTCAGGACAAAGAGAGTCCCACTACAAAGTGAGCCAATCGCAAACATGAGCGATCGCCCAAGGGGGATGTTAAAGATATAGAAGACCGAGTATAGCAATCGAGCAACAACAAAAGCGATCGCAGATCCTATCGCTAAAGACGAATTCTGACCTGTCACGTAAGCCATTAGTGCGGCTACTGCGAAAACAAGGAATGTTTCAAACGAGTTTTGATGTGCCCAAGTTGCTCGCTGGGCGTAGGGCGGCAGTTTGTCAAACATCGCACGCGGAGCGCTCATGTCATAGCCCACACTTAGCCTACTGTAGGCTACAACGAGAAAAGGCAGATAAATCAATACGGCTGCTGCCGCAGTGCCGTATAGTAAAATCGCCGAACCGGGTTGATTCATGAATTAATCAAAATAAAACAAAGTGACAAGCTTACGTTGATCTTCCGCCTCTTCACAAGTTTTTAGCAAGGTTTTGCTGTCATGAAACGCGAAGCAAATGAGCTGCTGACACCGGGAAACAATTTCCTGGTTGCACAAAGCACTCGCCTCAGCCAGAGACATTTGATCATTTTCTGGGTTTTCTACTAAATGCATCACCTGTTGCAACTGCTCGCGTGATTCTCGTGGCTGACGCTCTAAGCTTTGAGGCAAAATTACCGTCAGTAAGCTAGGATCAGCCCGCATTGCACCTCGGATTGCCGCTGAGTTAGTGCCTGTTGCACCGGAAGTCATGAGACGATTGCCCTCTAGAACTAGGGCATAGCTCATCATCTCGATCAAATTTTGATGAGTAATAGGAACATGACGCGACCCCAAAAGAGCAATCCGCTTAGAGCCAGTTTGCTGAATAGTCGCAAGTTCTTGTGCCAGTGTATCGACGCCTGAGATGCCTACTGATTGAGTCAAAGATGCTAGCTTGGGCTGAACGACCCAGATATTTTAGCAGAAGCCGCAGCTCTTGGGGCTGCCTGACTAATGTTTTGCTTGGTCAAGGCAGCAGCGGTGGAGTTGTGGATTTGATAAGGACACCCTGATAGTTGTGTTTATTACGTGGTTCATCAAGTTAAGGCATAAACTGGGAAAGTTTTTGCCTCTTTGGGTTTGACAAAAATGTGCTGTCCTTGATCCAACTCAAGTTGGTCAAAGCGATCGCGACTTAAAAGAGCCGCCACGATTTGACCTGACCCTAAAACTAACTCAACTTGGATTTCCCACCCTAGATGAATGATCCGAGCAACCTTTGCGGGTACATAGGATTCACTAGGACTCGTTTGAATCAGAACATCATGGGGACGCAAAAATACTTCTGCTGAAGGAACAACTGAACCATTGTCTGGGAAAAGCGCCGCTGTACTCGGTAGAACATTCACCGGGCCAATAAAGCTCATAACAAACGGTGTTGCTGGGTTGTCATAGATTTCGGCTGGCGTACCGACTTGCTCGACTCTGCCTTTGTTCATCACCACAAGTTCATCAGCGACTTCCATCGCTTCTTCTTGGTCGTGCGTAACAAACACTGTTGTCACACTGACTTCATCATGGAGATGTCGTAACCAAGCTCGTAATTCTTTACGAACTTTGGCATCTAGCGCCCCAAATGGTTCATCGAGCAGTAGAACTTTGGGTTGAACTGCCAGTGAGCGTGCTAAAGCAACCCGTTGCCGTTGACCACCAGAAAGTTGGGATGGATAGCGATCGCCTAAACCTTCTAATTGCACCAACTGCAAAAGTTCTTCCACTCGTGGACGAATCTGAGCTTTATTAACTTTGCGAATCTCTAGAGGAAAGGCAATATTCTGACGGATGGTTAGGTGCTTAAACAGGGCATAGTGCTGGAAGACAAAGCCAATGTTGCGTTGCTGCACTGGCTGGTGAGTTGCATTTTCACCAGTGAGGTAGATTTGACCACTGTCAGGCGGCTCTAGTCCAGCAATCATCCGGAGTAATGTCGATTTTCCTGAACCCGATGGTCCCAATAGTGCGACAAGCGAGCCACCTTTAATCTCCAAACTCACCCGATCAACAGCACAAAAGGAACCAAATTGTTTTGAAACGTCCTGAATCGTAATACTCATAGCTACCTTTTCGGAATTGACATCTCTTTAAAATACACTACGTCTAGCGATTTACAGTAGTTTAAAGAGCGATTTAATAATCAAGCTTCTCCCATAGGTTGCATCAAGAGTCACAAAGGTATAGCCATCAGCAGTCAGCTTTCAGCGGTCAGCTTTGGATCAAATCGGCTCTAGTTAAGGAACGCTCTTCTCCCCTTAATGTCCTAACATTCGTGCCCACTGCTATACCATTAAGAGGAAAGAAACTGAATTATTAATATTCACAGCAGTGAACTTGCTTTTTAGATCAGTTCATGTAATATTCTCTTTAATTTCCATTAAGTACGGTAACTTGACTCAGTTACTGTATTTTATAGAACTTAACAATAATCTTTGTCGCGCTCTGAAAATGTCGTGCTGAACACGTCTTGGACAGCACGACAGATGAGTCGGATATAACATTCAGATGCTGGCTAGTTGCCCCAGACAGATGAAGACTCCGGAAGTATTGGTGGACGATCGCATTCCCATAGGGATTTGCTATTGGTGTTGCTCGACCAAATTCTTCAAGTAAGAATGTGCTTGTTCGGGTGAAAGCAGAAAAAACTGACCATTACACAGAATTTCGTACTTTCCTCCATGAAAACCATGTCCAGAAATTAGACCTTTTTTGACTGCCTGATTGCCAAGCTTGGTTAATTCCTCAATGCCAAACGATTCTCGACCCGTTGGTCTATTGAGAATCTGTTCTTGGTTATTCTCGTCCATCTCCACCTGCTCCTTCCTTCTCTATTGATGTAGGGTGCGACTTTTCCCCTACCAAAAGCATCGACCTTAACGTAGATATCAACCAATCGGACGCTTGCCGGGATTCACCGCATGAATATACTCACTACCCGATGTCGGCCATCCCTGCTTGTAAGAGGCTTCCTCCGGTTTTCCCCAGCCTAACTGCAAGATAACTTCTAAAAATGTAGAATTGCCATGTTGAAAAAGATTTGCCCATTCTGTTCTATACGCGATCGCTCCGACATCATCAGGCATAATCTGCCGAAACTCTTTGCCTGTAGTGATACTTAAGTACAAGTCCATGCCCAGTGTAACGTTGCCCCAGAAAGCCACAATTGAATCCTTAGCCGCCTTTAATATTTCCAAGTCACTCTTAAGTGCCATTAGCTGCTCATCAACAACGGGGTAGCGCAACGTCTGCCCCTTCAGTGTCAGCTGCCGCCAGATAAGACCAGAGACTTGATGTTGCTGTTGATAACGATGAACAGCCGCTTTAAAGTCTCGATAGGCACTAAACTTTTGAATGCCGTCCGGTTTCAAAAATCGGTCAATCAAAGGATTACCAGACGCTGAAGCGGCAAGATTAAGGCGCTGCCCATTCATACAGGCGCGACGCTCATCTGCCAAAATTTTGATTAGCTCCTCTGTGCTGTAAACCTCTGACATCAGCACACCTATTAGATTGAACTTAAAGACAGATTAACGCGAGTAGAAAGAGAGAGGGAGTAATTAGCGTAAATTTAACTAACAACATAAACGGCTTGGTAAAAAAAGTAATGTCCTTTTACCTTTTACCTTTCCCCCTTCTCCTGAAGTTCACGTCAACCTGATAAGTCAAACCTAAGCCTTATTTCCCGTTCGTTAGCTCACTACTAAACTCATTGATCTGCCGTCGTCTTAGCTCAACTGATTCCTCACGAGGCAGTAAGTCAAAGACTTGTCGAAATACATCATCTACCCGTTCAAAGGATACTTGTCCCTTCTCATTCAGAACTACCTTACCCTTCGGGTCAATGAGTACTGTCTGGGGAACCAACCCTTCGTAATAGTAGCCTGGTTCTGTCGGTTCATAGCTAGACTTCAAGAGTAGCCTGTCAACGTTAACGGGAATAAAATTTGCTGCTCGTCCATAAGGAGCTTGGAGCCGCGAGACAACTGGGGCAAATTGCTTACAGTCCTTGCTGTCATCAACATAGAACACCAACAGCGCTGGTTTCTCCTTTTTTAGGGAGTCTGCCAACGTCACTCGTGGCGGGACGATAGAACCATTACCGGCATAAAGACCAAAGATGTTGCCATCAAATCGGTCATCATCTAGTCCTGCTAGAGCGGGTGCTGTCCCTAACACTAGCAGACAACTAAAAATTACCACGAGACTCAATAAGCAACCGGACACTACACGCTTTGCCATGTGACGAGTGGTAAAAAATTTGATTGGAAATCGTAACAAGTTAAAGCTCATCTCTAAGTAACTGTGAAACCGCACAACGAAACCCTGAAAATTCCTCTTTTCCACTCCCCATTCCCTATTTTTAAGCAATGCGACTATTGGCACAGTAACATCTGAAGCCAACCGAATGAACTACCGCACGCAACACCATTAAGCCTGAAGTTCTCATTTTAACGCCCTGCTTGCTTCCCGCAGCCAGAACACTAGCCGACTCAAGGAGAGGCTTGAATTTTACGACAGGGAATAAAAGGCTGGGGTTTAACTCAGCAGGTGGCTAACTGTTTTCAGATCAACATTGCCACCGCTGATGATGATACCAATTCGAGAATCAGGCTTTGTAACAATACCTTCTAATAAAGCAGTGGCGGCTAGAACACCTGTCGGTTCAACGACAATTTTCAGGCGTTCCCAGATAAAAAACATGGTGCGGACGATCGCATCTTCGGACACAGTTACCATATCATCGACATAATCTAGCACCAACGGAAAGGTCAACTGACCGAGGCTTGGAGTTCTTGCCCCGTCAGCAATTGTGTCAGGATTGTGAACGGTTTGCAGTGTTTTTGTGTAAAAGGAGCGGGTGGCATCGTCTGCCTGTGAGGGTTCTACGCCGATGATGCGGCAACTTGGTAGGAGAGATTTGGACGCGATCGCACTTCCTGATAATAAGCCCCCACCACCACAACACACGAGTAAAAGCTCTAGTTCACCAACTTCTTCGAGCAGTTCTTTCGCCGCCGTACCTTGTCCAGCTATAGTGTGCGGATGATCATAGGGAGGAATTATCGTCAGTCCACGCTCATGTGCTAGATTCTTTGCTAATTCTTCCCGTTTCATCTCAGCGCGATTATACAAAATCACCTCAGCACCATAACCACGGGTAGCCGCTTGCTTAACTTCTGGTGCATCCTTTGGCATCACGACTGTAGTGGGAATACCGAGCAACTGTCCGGAAAGCGCGAGGGCTTGCCCATGATTTCCTGAAGAAAACGTCAAAACCCCCCGTTGTTTTTGCGCTTCAGATAGCTGTACCAACGCATTATAGGCTCCTCGAAACTTAAAAGAACCTGCTCTTTGGAAGTTTTCGCACTTGAAGAACACTTGCGAGTTAGTGCGCTCATTCACATTTCTGGATGTGAGAACAGGTGTCCGGTGAGCTACCCCATCGATGCGACTAGCTGCCGCTTCAATATCAGCATAGGTAACAGGTAAAGACTTCGCTTCAGGAGCAATAGATGCAGTAGAGGTCATCGTTATTGGAAATGTAGACAATTTCTCTGTAGTCACTGTAACGGTTTTTTTGCTCAGGCAGGTTTGCCAATCCAAATAACTATGTCGCTATCGGGATGAGCTTGTTAAATGCTGGCGTTGCCTTGCAAGTCATGTTTTGTAATAGTTTTGATACCACTGTACGAAGTGATGAATACCCTCTTCAATTGATGTGGACGGTTTAAACCCTACATCCCTCATCAAATCATCTACATCGGCATATGTGCTTGGCACATCACCAGGTTGCATCGGTAAAAAATTCTTCTCAGCTTGTTTACCAAGTACCTTTTCGATCACCTCAATGAATGTCATCAATTCGACAGGACTATTATTACCAATGTTGTAAAGCTTGTAGGGGACATTAGTATTGTCTTTTGAATTGCCTTTTGGAGGTTTCGACATCACCCGAAATACTCCTTCAACTACATCGTCAATGTAGGTGAAATCACGCTTCATTTTACCAAAGTTGTAAACATCAATTGGTTTACCTTCCTGTATTGCTTTGACAAATTTGAAGTAAGCCATGTCGGGTCGTCCCCAAGACCCGTAAACTGTGAAAAAGCGCAATCCTGTTGTTGGTAAATTATAGAGATGGCTGTAGACGTGAGCAATTAGTTCATTTGCCTTTTTGCTGGCAGCATAAAGCGAAATTGGATGATCGACATTATCACTGACAGAAAACGGAACCTTAGTATTTGCCCCGTAGACGGAACTAGAAGAGGCGAATACAAGATGTTTGACTTGACTGTGCCGACATCCCTCTAACAAATTGACAAAACCTGACATATTACTGTCAACATAAGCGAAGGGATTTTGTAATGAATAGCGCACTCCGGCTTGAGCAGCAAGGTTAACGACACAATCGAACCGATGTTCTTGAAATAGCCGCATCATGCGATCGCGATTGTCTAAATCCAAAAACTCAAACGTAAATTTAGCTTGTGGATGTAGTTGAGCCAAACGATCTTTTTTCAGTTTCACATCATAGTAGTCATTCAGGTTATCAATCCCGTAAACCTGTATTCCTTCCCCTAACAAGCGCTGTGTTAAGTGATAACCAATAAATCCAGCGGCTCCAGTAACCAATACTTTCATGATTCTCTCACTTCATTAATTATCTAGGACAATAGTGCAGTACCAGAACTATTTATTACTTGAAGAACTTGCGAATTATCGCCTGAGGGATAGTAGACAATGATAAGCTGATGTGCATTTAAATTTTATATTGAAAAAGAAGAATACAGAATTTCAGGATTCTCCTGACCTTTGGATAATCTGAAGATAGGAGCGGTCTCCCTGCTGAAAGGCGATCGCTACCATAATTTGGTAGAGGCGGCTCATTATTCAAGATGCAGAAAACAAAGCATTTGCTCCTGTCAGGTTATGGGGTTGCTGTGCTAGCAACCTTAGGTGCCTTACTATTCCGTTCCCTACTGATACCGATCCTTGGGGAAAATGCTCCCTTGTTGGTCTTTATCATGCCAGTGATGGTTAGCGCCTGGTATGGCGGCTTGAGACCGGGATTGTTGGCTACTGTCCTGAGTGCTTTAGTCGGTAGCTATTTCTTCATTCAACCGTTTTTTAGCCTACACGTTATAGGGTTAAGCGAAGGGGTTCGGATCTGCATATTTTTAGTCGAGGGGGTGCTGATTAGTGGGTTGTGCGAGGGATTGAAGAAGGCCAACCTCCGAAAGGATGCGATCGCATCGTCGCTAAAGGAAAGTGAGGAACAATATCGCCTGCTCGTGGAAGGTGTGGAAGATTACGCCATTTTCATGCTTGACCCTAACGGACGTATTGCGACTTGGAACACTGGAGCAGAGAGGATTAATGGGTATAAAGCAGCAGAAATTCTTGGTCGGCATTTCTCAATTCTTTTTAGAGCAGAAGATGTTGAGCGCCACATCCCCGAACAAGAACTCCAAATCGCGGCGGCTGAAGGTCATTTTGTCGGTGAAGGTTTGCGGCAGCGCAAAGATGGCTCCCTGTTTTGGGCAAGTGTTGTCCTGACAGCATTACGAGATGAGTCTGGAAATCTACATGGCTACTCCAAAGTTACGCGCGACATCACTGAGCGCAAACGAGCCGAGGAAGAATCGCGTAAGCTCCTCAAAGACTTGTCAGATGTCAAATTTGCCCTAGATCGAGCAGCAATTTTGGCTGTAACTGATGCCAGGGGAACTATCACCGATGTAAACGACCAGTTTTGCCAAATCTCCCAATATTCTAAAGAAGAACTGATTGGGCAAACTCATCGCCTGATTAATTCCGGCTACCATCCCAAAGAATTTTTTCAAAACCTTTGGTCAACCATTACTAAGGGGAATGTCTGGCATGGAGAAATCAAGAACAAAGCCAAGGATGGAACTTACTACTGGGTAGACACCACGATCGTTCCATTTCTGGATGATCAAGGAAAGCCTTTTCAATATCTCGCCATCCGATTCAATATAAGCGATGCCGTGGCGGCGGCTACGCAACGCAAGCTTGCCGAAGAGGTAATCTATCGCTCGGCTGAACGGTTAGAAGCTTTACATGAAATTGACCGTGCCATTCTCAGAGCAGAATCGGCGGCAGAGATTGCCCGTGCTGCACTTTCACGCCTACGTCGTGTCGTGCCTTATGAGCAAGAGCTAGTCGTCTTGTTCAAGTTTGAAACGAATGAAGCTGAGCTACTGGCAGGGGGGTTAGATGGAGATTTCGCGAGAGCAACTGTGCCGCTCTCTAGCCTGATACCCGTTGAAATTCCGTTGCACCAAGGAGTCATTCGTTATGTAGAAGACTTGGCTACTCTTGAGGAGCATCCGCCTTTACTAGAACGCCAGATAGCTGAAGGCAAGCGGAGTTTGCTTAGTGTCTCTCTGATTGTGGAAGGGGAGTTGATTGGTCAACTTGACCTGTTCGCCAGAAACGTTGCCGCATTTACATCGGAATACCAAGAGATTGCCTCTGAAGTCGCTAACCAACTCGCCGTTGCAATCCAGCAAGCTCGACTGCGGGAGCAACTTCAGCGCTACGCGAATCAACTAGAGCAACGGGTCACAGAGCGCACGGCGGCGCTTCAGGAAGCCAATGAGCAACTGGAGGTGTTTGTCTACTCCGTTTCTCATGACTTGCGGGCACCCTTGCGAGGGATACAAGGATTGGCTCAAGCCTTGGTGGAAGACTACGCCCCTCAATTGGGTGATGAAGGTCAGCTTTATGCCAACCATCTTTTTGCTTCTGCTCAACAGATGAATACTCTACTTGAAGATTTGCTCAACTACAGCCGTCTTAGTCGTGCCGATATTAATATCCAGGTACTTGACTTAGCATCTGTCGTAGCAATGGTCTTCACGCAACTGGAGGCAGAATTTCAAGAGAAACAAGCTCAGGTAAAAGTAGAGACACCGTTGCCTAAAGTGATGGGTCATCGCACTACCCTGGTTCAGGTTGTTACAAATTTGGTCATGAATGCGATTAAATTCATGCCTCCTGGCGTACCGTCTCAGGTGCGGGTATGGGCGCAGGAGGTGGAAAGTGAGGGAGCAGGAGGAGAGGTTGTTACCGATATATCACAAGACAACTCTGCCTCCTCTGCCTCTTCCTCAAAGTGGATTCGCTTGTGGGTGGAGGACAACGGCATTGGTATTAAGCCAGAAAATCAGGAGCGGATTTTCCAAGTTTTCGAGCGCTTACATGGGGCTGAAACGTATCCGGGTACTGGGATTGGATTAGCGATCGCTCGTAAGGGAGTAGAACGTATGGGGGGTCGAGTTGGCGTAGAGTCCCAACTCGGTCAGGGAAGCCGCTTTTGGATAGAACTGCGGCAAGCTTATCCGACAACCTAAATGTTTCACATCAGCGTACAGGAGTATTAGACGTGTCTATTAATTCTTTCAAAAGGTAGCAGTCACAAACACTTGAAATAGTCTATGGTTCGGGAGATAAGTTTTTGCAGGACTACCAGTGTGCCGTCTTGTTATTATTGACGACAACCCAGAAGATCGCATTTTGATTCTCCGTGAATTGAGCCGCGAATTTCCCAACCTAGAGGCAGAGGAAATTATCGACACAGAAGGCTTAAACCAGGCATTAAACACGGGCAATTTTGATCTGGTCATTACAGACTATCAACTACGCTGGAACGATGGGGTGAGTGTGCTACAGGAGTTCAAGTCTCGCTATGCTCACTGCCCAGTGATTATGTTCACCGATAGCGGCAATCAAGAGATTGCTGTCGAAGCGATGAAGACTGGCTTGGATGATTACATTATCAAATCTCCTAAGCATTACATTCGTCTATCGGTGGCAGTACGCGCCGCTTTGGAACGAGCTGAATCTAAGCGCAAAACCGAACGTTTGGAGATGCGTCTAGAGACGCTGCTGAATCGTTTGAATGTTGGTGTGTTTCGTTCAACGTTAGATGGATATCTATTAGAGGGGAATGCCGCGTTTCTGCGTTTATTGGCTGTGAGTTCTTTGCAGGAAGCCCAAACCTTAGATTTGCAGGAACTTGTCTGGCAGCCAGACGTGGAACTTCAGGGTTCAGTCTCGGAACGCGAGGTGCAGTTGCGTCGAGCCGAGGGCAGTAGTCTGTGGGTTTTATTAAACCAGACCATTAGTACCACGGAAGCTGAGCCTGTTCTGGAAGGACTGATAGAGGATATTAGCGCTTACAAACGTGCCGAAGAAACACTGCAACGAGCTAACGAAGAACTGGAAAGCCGAGTCGCAGAACGTACCCAAGAATTACGACAAGCAAATGAACAACTGCTCAAAGAGATACGAGAGCGTGAGCAGGCACAGGAAGTTTTGCGTGAGAGTGAAGAACGCTACCGACAACGGGTGGAATTATGTCCTGAAGCGATCTTTATCCAATGTGATGAGCAATTTGTCTTTATCAACAGCGCAACTGTCAAGCTTTACGGTGCAAGCAACCGGGAAGAGCTACTTGGTAAATGCGTATTGGATGTTGTGCATCCAGACTATCAGGAACTTGTCAAGGAGCAGATCCGAGAACTTAGAGAAGGACAACCAGTAGAGTTGATAGAACAGAAAGCTGTGAGATTCGATGGAACTATTATTGATGTCGAGGTTGCAGCCGCTCCTTTTATCTACCAAGAGAAGCCAGCCGCTCAAGTCGTTGTTCGAGACATTAGCGATCGCAAAAAAGCAGAAGCAGAACTTCGTAAGGCTCTAGAAACAGAACGAGAACTCAGCTCCCTTAAATCCAGAATTATCACCACAATCTCCCACGAATACCGCACCCCGCTCACTACGATTCTTTCTTCCGCTGAGCTTCTCGAAAGCTACGGTGATAACTTGAAACAAGAGAGAAAACTGATTCATCTGCGGCGCATTCAGAACAGCAGCAAACACATGGCTGACTTAGTTAGTGATGTACTATTCATCGGTCAAGCGGAGGCAGATAGATTACAATTCAACCCAGCTCCTCTCAACTTAGAGCAGTTCTGCCAGGAACTTGTTGAAGAAATACGCTCTGCTAGCCAGAACCAGAGGAGGGTAAGTGCCAGCACAGAGGCTCCAGATAACCAAGCCTCATTAGAGCGAGCCACGCCTGGAGAGCTTATCACCTTTACGAGTCGAGGCAACTGTACTAATACTTGTCTTGATGAAAGACTGATACGACAAAGCCTCACTAATTTGCTCTCCAATGCGATTAAGTATTCCCCTCAAGAAAGCACAGTTCGATTTGATCTCGAATGTAAGGAGAGTGTTGCTGTTTTGAGCATTCAGGACAAAGGCATTGGCATTCCAGCAGAAGACTTGCCGAAACTATTCGAGTCTTTCCATCGAGCCAGTAATGTTGGAACGATTCCTGGTACAGGTTTAGGGCTAGCTATTGTCAAAAAGTGTCTGGACTTACACGGAGGTCAAATTACTGTAGAAAGTGTTGTAGGCGTGGGAACAACCTTTATTGTCACGCTGCCCTTGAACTCTTTCGTATCGAATCCTGATGCCTTCGGGGATATAGCGCATGACTAGCAAAACAGGGTTAGGAATTAACGATTTGTTGCAAGAGCGGCGAACGGAAATTCTTGCTATTGCACAAAAGCATGGAGCCTACAACGTGCGGGTGTTTGGTTCGGTGGCACGGGGAGAAGCAACCGAAGAGAGTGATATTGATTTTTTAGTTGACTATGATTTGGGAAAAATCACGCCCTGGTTTCCAGCAGGACTATTAATTGATTTAGAACTGCTACTCAATCGCAAGGTTGATATTGCGACGGTGGATATGTTGAAGGAACGCATACGCGATCGCGTATGCCGTGAGGCTGTGATGCTATGAGGCGAGAGCCTGAACGGCTGCAAGATATTTTAGATGCAATTGTGGCGATTGAACGATATGCAAGCCTTGGCAGACAGGCATTTGATGAACAAGAACTGATTCAGGTTTGGGTTATTCATCATCTCCAGATTATTGGAGAAGCGGCTTCTTCGTTATTTGGTGATTTGATGAACCGATATTCTGAGGTGCCGTGGGCACAGATTGTGGCGTTTAGAAATATTCTGGTGCATGAGTATTTCCGGTTATCGCTGAATTTAGTTTGGGCGATCGTGCAGAATAATCTACCTCCGTTGAAGGTAACGGTGGAAAGGATGTTGCAAGAGTTGGGGGAGGCGTGAGGAGATAATGCAGGGGTTAAGGGTGAAGTTGGAGGAAAAGTTTGAGGAGTTGGCGCGATTGGCAACTATGGCATTCACTAATCCCAATTCAATAGCGGGACTTAAACAAAAATAGTGAAGCAATAAAGTTTTAACCAGGTTATTTGTTGTTGGTTACTCGTTGTTTGTATTCTTTAACAAGCAACCAACAACCAACAACCAACAACAATGAGCCAACTGGAACGCATGATCAAAATGGCAGAAGACGAACTCACTGAGTACAGTACCGATGCCCGGAAAATGGAGAAACTACGCCGTAAAATTGGGCTTTCTGTCTCAGCCGCAGAACAGCGCCTAGCCAAAGAAGCTTTATCAGCACAACTGCAACCCAGCGGTGGCTTACGCCAAGTCGTTGAGGAACAGCGCCAAACTGTTGCTTTACCTTTTTGGGGAATTGCTGGATTGGGTTTATTGGGAGCAATTTCTCTATCACAAGCCTTAGGCTACGTTGTCGCTGTTGCAGGGGCTGTTGCTGCCTACCGCCTTCAGAAATGGGGTTGGGAATTACAGGCAAAGCGTCTACTCCTGAACACCTTGGAGGATATTGAGGCTCGTGTCGCACAACCCCGCCAATCGGACTAAATTAATTAGTCTTTATTGCATTGGCTATCCAGCTAAACAGTCCACTCAAAAGTGTGCCAGCGATGACAATGCCAATTGCTGGCGTAAATACAGGTTGCCAAAGGTAATACCAGAGGTCAAGCCCTAAGGGAAGACCAACGAAGCGACCAAAAGCGGCGATCGCTAGCCAAAAAAAGCTCAACAAGACCAGAAAAAAATCTATCACTAACAACTGGTTGAGCCAACCGATTAGTCGATCTATCATCTTTACTTTGGCAACCACAGAACTGTTGCCTTGTCATCCTAAACAGCACCTAAATCCTACAGCACCATCACGACTTGCCGTTACAACCTTTCCTAAAATTTAGTAAAGGTTAGCCGAGGGAGAACTTACTCATCCTCTTCCTCTTCATCAATCGTGAGAACTGTTGGCTGATCTTGCAAGATGTCAACAGCAATTTTGAGCGCTCCCTCCTGCTCAAGATCTTCGATGTAACCCGCTTGGCTCAGCTTCGCTTCCTGAAGACTATCAAACGGGCCAAAGTAGTATGTACAACGGGGTTTCTCGGTGATAATTTTCACCCACCAAGGGGACGTGGACGTAGTTTGAGATAGCTCAGGTTGAGCCTGGGGTTTCTGAAAGCGGAAGAAAAGTATGCACAAGAATGTGAAAAAGACAAGGGATAAAAAAACTCCGAGCATTTCTGGAACCTTAGGTGTGTCGGCGAGCTAAGTAACTCGGCGTTCTTTGCGAATAGGGTAAGCAGTGTCGCCGCTCACAACAACCGGCACCCTGCTTCAAAATATCCAGACATATGTTAACCCAAGTTGTTACAAACGGTTGCTCTCTCCCCAAAGAGTCTTGCAAAAAACTTGTGAATATAGCTTCTTGCTACCGTTGTACACCCGGTCGGTTCACTAGCATTGATTAGACACATCTGTCAGTGGTATAGTGAAACTTTGTCGCAGCCACTTACCTCCTCAAGTTAAGAGGTACACCTTAACAGTGGGAGCTGAGGCAAGAAGGTCAGTGAAAGAGTTTAATTCACGGCGATCGCATTATGCCGAAATTCTGCCTTCGACTCCACAGTGCCGCTACCGCAGCTTTACTCACATTTGTTGCTGGCTGCTCTTGGACATTACCCCCCAGGACAACAGCCAATAGGACTTTCCCTTTTGCTGCAACTTCAGGCACACGCGCTGTTAGTTCCAGTCAAGCGCCCTCAAGTTGCCCCCAAGTTGACCCCTTCAGCAAAGGCATTGGCAAAGCCCAAGATGCTGCTATCCTTGCTCAATCCGCGCAATCAAAACAAGACTGGGATTTAGTCGTTACGGGTTGGATTCAAGCGATCGAGGGAATGCAATCTGTCCCGCAAGAAAGCCCAAAACGTGCTTTTGCCCAAAAAAAAGTTGCTGAATACCTAAAAAACTTAGACGTTGCCCTCCAAAAATCGGCAACATCCAATTCTCAACTTCCCTTCACCAGCTTTGGCAACCCAATCTTTGATGAGCAACTACTGCTGTACTTATCCTACGTTGCCGCTGTTGGACCACCCGATGTTCTAATTGTCGGAAGTTCTCGTGCCTTAATCGGTGTCGATCCGCGTCAGCTACAGCAAAAATTAGCCGCTCAAGGTAAGGGAAATCTCAAAATCTTCAACTTTGGGGTCAATGGCGCAACCGCTCAAATGGTTGACTTACAGCTACGGCAAATCCTCACCCGTGAGCAACTACCCCGACTCATTGTCTGGGCAGATGGCATCCGTGCGTTTAACAGTGGGCGAGTAGACCGCACCTACAACAGCATGGTAGCGTCGGAGGGATATCAAAGTTTGATTGCAGGCGATCGCCCAATTCTTCCCTCAAGTCCCCCTGACACCGCAGATGCTTGCGAAGACATCCCAGACGCAGCAATTTCCCAGAAAACCAAACAAAAGTCTAATTCCTCCGATTCAACTCACCCGACAGTAGCCGTAATGCGTTGGCGGTTAGCACGAGTATCGTTCGAGACGACGAGTAATCCTACACCCTCTCCGATTAACCGCTTACTCTTAACTCAACTCAGTCAGGGACAGATGCCTTCTCGGCTGACGCTAGTGCGAAATACAACTGGCGGCTACAACAGTTTTGCCATTGATGCCAATGGCTTCCTCCCTCTTGATAGCCGCTTTGACCCCAAAACCTACTACCAGAAAAATCCACGAGTTGCTGGGCGGTATGATGCAGATTATCAACCCTTTAGTCTCGCAGGTCAGCAAGCCACTGCCCTAAATTCAGTAAAAGCCTTTGCTAGACAACAACAAATTCCCTTGGTTTTCGTTAACTTGCCAATCACGCAAGATTATCTAGACCCAGTACGCCGGACTCGTGAACAGCAATTTCAGCAGATGATGCAACAGCAAGCGGGTGGAGGCTTTACCTTTATCGACTTGGGGAAGCAGTGGCTTACCCAGAATGAATATTTTACTGACCCTAGCCATCTTAATCGTTACGGAGCAGCAGCCATAGCAAGTCAGCTTGCAACGAACACTCAGATTCCTTGGCCTCAACCACGGTCTGAGTAAACGGTCAGCCATCAGCTTTAAAGGAGAAAGCGTAAGAGCTTCCCCGTGATAGATTTAGTAACCTTTAATACATTTTTTTTAGAGAGAGATTGATAAAAGTATCAATAAGCTAGACACAGCCTAAGTATTCTTAGGTAATAAGACAACTGCTTCAATCGTGCAGCTAGCTATAGATATTTTGATCACATTCTAAGGAACTTATTAGAGCCGATCGCACCCAAAAAACTAATAGTTGATAGCTTCTAGGGTTCCGGTTTAAGTATTAACGACTTAAGTGACTGGTCCAAGAGAAGCAAGCTGACTTGGAAATTTCCACAAAATTTAGCAAACCAAGATTAGCTACACGGCGGGATAAAAGCCCGGGAGAAGTAAATGATAGTTAGCAACTATCGTTACTTTCCTGGGTTTTTCTTTTTTTTAGTTTGTCAATTTCTAGGATTTTAAACATGACTGAGCGTGAACGTCCCCTTTCGGAAAGTCTAGAGTCTCACCCAGAGCAACCCCCAACGGAAGCTGAACGAGCGTTAGAACGAGAAACCCGACTTCCACTAACAGGCTGGCAACAAGAAGTTTCTAGAGGTTTGGAGTTTGGACTAGAAGCAGCAGAGAGTATTGGCGATCGCTCAATTCCCACCTTCTCTAGAGGAGAATTACCTCACTATGCTGGGATTAATACCTTTCTCAAAGCGCCTTATGTAGAAGATGTGCGTAAGGTTGGAGAGTATGATGTTGCTGTTGTCGGCGTACCTCATGACTCTGGCACTACCTATCGCCCCGGCACCCGTTTTGGTCCCCAAGGTATTCGCCGGATTTCTGCACTTTATACACCCTATAGTTTTGAACTCGGTGTCGATTTGCGAGAGCAAATTACCCTCTGTGATGTTGGGGATATTTTTACGATTCCCGCTAACAACGAAAAGTCCTTCGACCAGATTTCCAAAGGGATTGCTCACATCTTTAGTTCCGGTGCCTTCCCGATTATTTTAGGAGGTGATCACTCCATCGGATACCCTACTGTGCGGGGAATATGCCGTCACTTGGGCGACAAAAAAATGGGAATCATCCACTTTGATCGCCATGTGGATACTCAGGAAAAAGATTTAGATGAACGGATGCATACCTGCCCTTGGTTTCATGCCACCAACATCAAAAATGCACCTCCTAAAAATTTAGTGCAATTGGGAATTGGCGGCTGGCAAGTACCGCGTGAAGGTGTGAAATTCTACCGCGAACGGGCTAGCAATATTCTCACAGTTACAGACATCACAGAAATGGGCTTAGATGCCGCTGTAGAGTTCGCTTTAGAAAGAGCATTAGACGGTACAGATTGCGTCTATATCAGCTTTGATATTGATTGCATTGATGCTGGGTTTGTCCCTGGAACAGGTTGGCCAGAACCCGGTGGACTACTACCTCGTGAAGCACTCTATTTACTAGGCAAAATTATCCAACGTGCCCCTGTCTGCGGACTAGAGGTTGTTGAGGTTTCTCCTCCCTACGACGTTAGCGATATGACAGCTTTGATGGCGGCTCGTGTAATTTGCGACACAATGGGTCATTTAGTAGTGTCAGGTCAGTTACCGAGAAAGGAAAAACCCGCTTACATTCACCCGGAAGCCCAGCCGGAATTGGTTAATGAGTGGAAGTAAGCCATGCATGAAACTGATATGACCAAGGCGTTAATTATAACAGTTAAGGATTGGTGGGAATCCCAGCCAGAACGCCCGAAGATTTCCTGCGTTCACCTAATTGTCGGTAAGTTCACTTGTGTTGAACCTGTAAGTTTGCAATTTGCTTTTGAGGTGCAGTGTCGTAACACTTTTTTAGAAGGGGCAAAGCTTGAAATTCAAGAAACGCCTTTGATTGCCTTTTGCCATCGTTGCCAACAGGAATACAAACCTGAAATTGGGATTCAATACGCCTGTCCTGATTGTCATTCTCCAATGGACGATATTCGCTCAGGGCGGGAACTAAAAATTGACCGAGTTGAATACTGTTCTGACACTACTACCTCAGAGACTTATGCATCAAACCTTTGACGCTGCCTTAGGCATTAATTTACTACACGCCAATCAAGAGGGCGCTGACCATAATCGCGCTCATTTTAATGAATGGGGTATCACCTGTTTGAATATCATGAGCAGTCCCGGTGCAGGTAAAACTGTGCTGCTGGAACGAACGCTAGCCGGACTCAGTAATGAACTTAAAATTGCTGTAATTGAAGGCGACATGACGACGGAACTAGATGCCGATCGCCTACGCCAATACAATGTTCCAGTAATTGCGATTAATACAGGTCGTTCCTGCCATCTCGATTCCAAAATGGTCGCGGGTGGGATTCATCGATTAGCGCATGAATATAATCCTTCAGAATTCGAGCTGGTATTAGTCGAGAATGTCGGTAATCTCGTTTGTCCTGCTGAATTTGAAGTTGGTGAACACGCTAAAGTTGCTTTATTAAGCATTACAGAGGGAGAAGATAAGCCCCTGAAATATCCTGTGATGTTCCAAGAAGCCGACTGTTTGTTGATTACCAAGATGGACTTGGCACCGCATCTGGATGTTGATGTGAATCGGATTGTCGCGAATGTCCGGCAAATGAATCCAGATTGCACGATTATTTCTGTTTCTGCCAAGACAGGAGAGGGATTGGAAGCTTGGTTTGAATGGCTACGTGCTGTATGCGATCGCTCCTCAGTTTCTGAGCAACACCTATCGCCTATCCATTAAGAACCTAACAAACTTACTAATCTAGGGTGGGCATATTGCTCACCTGGCTATTCCCCAACTTCGTTGATTAGGAGGGAGATTGAAGCTCAGAGCCTTGGTTTAAGCAGTCACGCATTTAAGAAAGTGATCTGCACTCATGGGAAAAGGTAAAGGGGAAGGTAAAAAATTTTCCCTTTACCTTTCCCCTTTTCCCTAAAACCGATTAGTTAAATAGGCGGCGCGAGAGGCTCTTGGCAGCTTAATGAGCTTCACCTGATTCGACCTAACCTTAAAAATACTGTAAAGGCTTTGTAACGAATGTTACGGATTAGTGATCGTTATATTCGCTACACCATTAGTTAAGCAATCTACATAAATCGTCGCGGTGGACAGCTAACAGTTCACATTAAATTACTTTATGAAAAATTTGCTATGAAAATGCGATCGCCCTTATCCTACTGCATTGTCTTTTTCATCACCTTGTCTCTGGTCATCGGTTGCACCAATCCAGCCGTCTACATCAAAACCACGACAGAAATGGAAGCTGACGCTTCAGCAGTGGCGGGGGGAGTTCGTTTGGGATTTAGTGCGTGGCCGGGTTGGTTTCCCTGGCAGGTTGCCCAAGAACAAGGAATCTTTAAGAAAAACAATGTTTCAGTCGATCTGAAGTGGTTTGATGGCTATTTGGAATCGATCAGTACCCTAACTGCCGAGCAAATCGATGCCAATAGCCAAACTCTGGGAGATACAGTAAGTTCCGTATCCGGTGGCGTAGACCAAGTGATTGTCCTAGTTAACGACAACTCCACTGGCAATGACAAGGTGATCGTCCGGGATGGCATTAACTCTGTTGCCGACCTAAAAGGGAAAAAAGTCGCCGCAGAGGAAGGGACAGTCGATCACTTTCTGTTGTTACTGGGGCTACAGAAAGAAGGCTTATCAGACCGAGATATTCAGTTTGTCCCCTTAGAAACGGGTAAAGCCGCCTCTGCCTTTGTGGCAGAGCAAGTCGATGCCGTAGCAGTGTTTGCTCCCTTCACAACTCAGGCGCTGAAGCGACCAGGAAGTAAGGAACTTTTTAGCTCTAAGGATTTTCCAGGCGCGATTTCCGACCACTTAGTATTTACACGCAAGTTTGTAGACGAAAAGCCTGATCAGGTGCAAGCCCTTGTTAATTCCTGGTTTGCCACATTGGACTACATGAAGGCAAATCAGGACAAAGCATACGACATTATGGCGAAACGGGCAGGTGTCAAAGTTGACGAATATAAAGAGTACGCTGACGGCACTCAGATCTTCACAATCGAGGAAAACTTAAAAGCCTTCCAACCCGGTAATACTATGACCTCCTTACAGTTTGCTGCCCAGGAGATGACTAAATTCCTCACAGAAGTAGGTCTCGCTAAAACACAACCCGATCTGAGCAAATTATTTGACGATCGCTTCGTTAAAGCCTACGCCGAGAAAGTTAAGAAGTCATAAGCGAATTTAGATTTGGGGCTGCATCTTGTCTACTTGGGCGATTGGTAATCAATGCTCAAACTACTACTCAACTAGCGTTTCATCAACTCCCAGTTACCAAGAGCTAACAACCAACCTCATATATTGCTTTCCCAGTCATCCTGAAATTGAACCATGAGCCAAAGCAGCAGCCCTCGATCGATTCAAGAGTTTATCAAGCCTAAGAGTTTACATCCTACTGTTTTCTGGCGACTCGCGGAAGACATTCCCAGACCCCTTAATACAGCATTAATTGTCACCTCGATCGCATTGCCACTGCTGCTGTGGTGGTTGGTAACAACATTCGGCACTATAGACCCCAAATTTTTGCCCTCACCCGCTAAGGTGTGGGAAGCCTTTGTACGGCTGTGGAGTACCCGCGAACTCCTAAAAGATACAGTGGCGAGTTTATGGCGAGTCGGTGTTGGCTTTCTGTTGGCTGCACTCCTTTCCATTCCGGTTGGTGTGCTGATGGGCAGTTTTGCAAGTATTCGCGCCTTACTCGAACCGCTCTTCGGCTTGGTACGGTATATGCCTGCACCCGCCTTCATCCCTCTACTAATTCTGTATCTGGGCATCGGCGAGGAACCAAAAATTACCCTCATCTTCATCGGAGTCTTTTTCTTCAACTCGTTGATGGTGATGGATACCGTGAAGTTTGTGCCAAAAGAACTGATTGAAGCCACCTACATGCTGGGAGGAAATCGCTGGGCAACTCTAACTCAAGTGATTCTCCCCCACGTTTTGCCTGGAATCATCGATGCCTGCCGGATTAACCTCGCTGCTGCATGGCAATTGGTAATCGTCTCAGAACTAATTGCCGCATCAGAAGGCTTAGGTCGTCGGATTAGTGTAGCAGGTCGATTCCTAAGAACTGATGAAATTTTTGTGGGGTTGATTGTCATCGGGGTGATCGGGCTTGCCTTCGACCTATTATTCCAATACTTCCTACGAGTCTCTTGTAAGTGGGCCAATCAAAAGCGCTAACCAGGTATCCATTTGAGTTGCTCCTAATCCCCAATTCCCAATTCCCAATTCCCTATCTGGAGATTTAACAAAATGTTTCTACAAATTAACAACCTAAACAAGCACTTCCCAACGAAGCAAGGAAATTTAGTTGTCCTAAAAGACATTGATATGGCAATCGAGCAAGGTGAATTTATCTGTGCCGTAGGAGCATCGGGTTCGGGTAAATCTACGCTGCTACGGCAGATTGCCGGACTGGATAGCCCCACATCTGGAGAAGTCAGAATTGATAACGAGCTTGTCACTGGCCCTGGACCCGATCGCGGTATGGTGTTTCAGCACTACACACTCTACCCGTGGATGAGTGTCCAGGCAAATACTGAGTTTGGACTCAAACTTCAGGGCGTGCCGAAGAAGCAGCGACGTGAACAAGCCAGCTACTATTTAAATGTCGTCGGCTTAACAAAGTTTGCTAAGTCCTTGCCGAAGGAATTATCAGGCGGGATGAAGCAACGGGTTGCGATCGCTCGTGCTCTTGCCTCAGAACCCAAAGTGCTGTTGATGGATGAACCCTTCGGCGCATTGGACATCCACACCAAAGAGTCGATGCACGAATTTATCCTTGATCTTTGGCGGCGCACCAATGTCACGATCTTCATGATTACCCATGATGTGGAAGAAGCTGTCTTTCTCTCCAATCGGATTTATGCTCTAGGGGCACGTCCCGGCACAGTTAGAAAGGAAATGTCGATCCACCTGCCTGAACGCAGCCACACTGTTAAGCGCCACTCCATATTCCATGACTACCGAGATGAACTGATGGAGCTAATGCGGAGACATGGACAGGAGGCTGTTGCCGCAGTCGCTTAACGGCATTGGCTTTTAGTTTTAGCTGACGCGGGTGTTGTGCTGTTGTTCTATAGATGCAGGGCTTACGCAGCAAATCTACTTGTAGGGTGCGTTATTTAACGTACCCTACTACTGTTCAAACTAAATTCGATTCCATATCCCCTTTTGGGATTCTAGTCGTAGAGACGTTCCACCAGTTCGGCGAAGCTGTTCCCGAAGGGTACGTCTCTATATACTTTTATGGGTTGCAGAAAAAGGGGTAGCTAACCCGGATTCGGTATTACCTCTTTTGCCATAGCCCTCCAGAAAAACCAACACCTACAGTTTCAGTTGACAAGATTCGTCTACCTGTGAAGCAACCTCGTTAACACCTTGAGCCAGCAAAGTTAGCTCAATCTGTGTACTTGAAAAACTAGGATAATAAATTGCAGAGGATGGGGCTAGTCAATCTGCAAGGAAATCGAGTCACACTCAGCTGCGATTTATATCGGCAATATTTTGGCGATCGCGTTCCTGGCATCAGCAGGAGTTACGAATGCTAAGAATCAGACTTTTCAGGTTACCTTCAGTGCAGGGGTGGCTGAGTACTCTCAGGATGGTACTGACCTACAAGAACTTTACCGAGTAGCTGATGCTGCGCTGTACCAAGCTAAGGCAATTTTCCTATTCATAGGTCTATTGTTTATCGAGAAATTTAACATTTAGATAGTCGTACTGATTAAACCTAGTAATTTCTATATATCCAGATTTTTCGATTTCCTTTGGATATACAGGCACGAGCAGTAGACTTTTTTAGGCAAAAATTCTTCCTAATGCTAATAGAGAATCGAGCACCCTATTGCCAGAGAAAGATAAACACATATAGGGATAAAAATCAATAGTTGTTATTAATTTTCATTATATAAGCAGAATTTACAGCCATCATTATTGAATTATTTAATTTAATCCTTCTTTTTTTGTCAGGTAACCATTACACTGAGGTAATAAAGCTTAAAAAAAAGTTAAGTCAGTGCGTTCGCGAGTCCTGGGAACAACAGGGTAGGCTTAGTATTGCTTTCACAAATTTCAGAATTTCTCCATCCTAAAAGGTAAGGTTGATGGCTCAATTCTTCCTCGAAACGGCTTGGTTGATACCTTGCTATGCGCTAATTGGTTCAATTTTAGCGATACCTTGGTCTCCTAGCATTATCCGTCGCACGGGACCTAGACCAGCCGGTTACATCAATGCATTAATGACCCTCGTCGCATTCTTGCACGGTTTAATTGCTTTACCAGCGACTTGGAATCAACCCGCACAAGAAATACTAATTCCTTGGCTTCAAGTTGTCGATCTCGATCTGACCATTCCCTTGGAATTTTCTTCGATTACCATTGGCGCGACCCTAGTCATTACAGGGATAAACCTGCTGGCACAAATCTACGCTATTGGTTACATGGAGATGGATTGGGGTTGGGCACGCTTCTATGCGCTACTGGCATTATTTGAAGCTGGGATGTGTGCGCTTGCCCTCTGCAACTCCTTGTTTTTCAGCTACATTATTCTGGAAATCCTCACCCTCGGAACTTACCTCTTAGTCGGGTTTTGGTTCAATCAGTCTTTGGTGGTTACAGGTGCTAGAGATGCGTTCTTAACCAAGCGGGTGGGCGATTTATTTCTGCTGATGGGGGTTATTGCTATCTATCCCTTAGCAGGAACCTGGAATTTTTCGGAACTCGCCGAATGGGCAAGTACGGCAAACGTAGACCCAAAAGTTGCGGCGCTATTAGGTTTGGCTTTAATTGCAGGACCGATGGGCAAATGTGCCCAGTTTCCTCTCCATCTGTGGCTGGATTTAGCGATGGAAGGGCCAGTTCCCAGCACGATTTTGCGGAACGCAGTGGTTGTCTGCATGGGTGCTTGGGTACTCATTAAGATTGAACCCGTTATCGCGCTTTCTCCCTTGGCGGCATCAGCCACATTATTTATTGGTGCCGTGACAGCGTTGGGCGGTACGATGGTTGCGATCGCGCAAATTGACATCAAACGTACCCTGTCTTATCTGGTTAGCGCTTACATGGGTTTGGTGTTTATCGCCGTCGGCACTGGTCAAGCCCAAACAGCGCTAACGTTAATGTTGACCTATGCCGTAGCAATGGCTCTGCTGGTCATGAGCGTCGGTGCTATTGTCTGGAACAGCATCACCCAAGATGTTACCAAGTTAGGGGGGCTGTGGGCTAAAAGACCGGCTTCGGCATTCGCCTATATCGTCGGCGCTACGGGCTTAGTGGCAGTACCTCCTCTGGGTGGTTTCTTTGCTTTATTGCAAGTAGGCGACCATCTTTCTAACACTTACCCCTGGTTGCTAGGACTATTGCTACTGGTGAATGGTCTAGCGACCTTTAGCTTAACCCGCGTATTCGGCTTAGTGTTTGGCGGCAAACCCAAGCCAATGAGCGAACGCTCGCCCGAAGTTCACTGGCCGATGATTTTACCTATGATGCTCTTAATGGGCTTCACCCTCCATGTTCCGCTCATCCTCCTGCAATGGCAACTGATACCAGACTGGTCAACCTTGAATACAACGGTCGCTGGTTTGCTAGTTTTGTCTAGTGCAGTGGGTTGCAGTCTTGGGTCATTCATTTATCTCAACAACGGCTTTGCCAAACCCGTGCGCTTTGGCAGCAAGTCCCTGCAAGACCTCTTTGCCTACGACTTTTACACCGAGAAACTTTACCGCTTGACGATTGTATTTGTAGTTGACCTAGTCTCCAGGGGTATTTCCTGGGCTGACCGCTATATCGTTGACGGCGCAGTCAATTTAGTAGGGATATTAACCGTCTTCAGCGGACAGAGCTTAAAGTACAATGTTTCCGGTCAGACCCAGTTTTATGCCCTAACGATTCTATCGGGAATAGTGTTTTTTGGGATTGTAGTGAGCTGGCCTTTTTTGTCTCACCTTACCCTAATCAGTGGTGGCTAACGATTTGAAGGTTAGCCGATTGAACGTTAGCAAGTTAGGCGCTATGAGAAGAGTACTCACGAACATTACGATAAAAAACGCTTTCCCCTGACCCCTATTTTCAAGACAGACTGCCATGAACGCGAACTCGCAACGAAGGGATAAAATCATTACTCCTTCTGCCCTTTGCCTTCTGCCTTATTTTCAAGTTAGCGGCTTAGTAGTTATCAAATTGCCCTCTCAATTTTCAACCTTCAACTCTATTAAACTTTCGACTTTTGAATGCGTGACTTTTCTATGCTAAGTACCCTAATTTGGTTACCTCTATTAGGTGCTGCTATCATCGGGCTTTTGCCCAGAAATGTAGCAGGTACGCGGATACGTTCTATCGCTATTGCGATCGCAGCAGCTATCTTACTTGTCACTCTCTGGCTTGGTTTTCAATTTGACATAACCAATTCAGGAATTCAGTTTCAAGAGTATGTACCCTGGATTCCCCAAATTGGCTTGACCTATAAACTAGGTGTTGATGGGTTATCCTTTCCCTTACTAGCTCTAAGCAGCCTGCTGACGTTAATCGTTATCTTTAGCGCTAGGCTTGAGGTCGATCGACCTCGCCTCAAATATGCTCTAATTCTGCTCGTTAATGCTGGTGTTGCAGGAGCGTTTCTCGCCCAAAATTTACTGCTGTTCATCCTGTTCTACGAAGTAATCTTAATTCCCCTTTACCTATTGATTGCCATTTGGGGAGGTGAGAAGCGCGAATATGCAGCGATGAAGTTCCTCATCTATACAGCAGTATCGGGGATTCTGATTCTAGGCGCATTCCTGGGGATAACTTGGCTTTCCAACTCCACCAGCTTTGACTATGACGCAATTAAAACTCAAGGGTTATCCTTAACTACTCAGCTTGTTCTCTTGACCGCGATATTGGTAGGGTTTGGTATCAAAATCCCTTTGGTTCCTTTGCATACCTGGATGCCAGATGCTTATGTTGAAGCTTCTCCAGTAGTAGCAATTATTTTGGGTGGCATGGTTGCCAAGTTGGGAACCTATGGTTTGGTCCGGTTTGGTTTGCAGTTATTTCCTGAAACTTGGGCATTTGTGGCTCCGGGACTATCGATTATCGGCGTAGTGAGCGTCTTGTATGGGGGGCTGAGTGCGATCGCGCAAAAAGACATCAAGCGCATGGTAGCTTATAGCTCTATCGGTCACATGGGCTACATCGTTGTCGCCGCCGCCGCACTTACGCCCTTGAGCCTCTTGGGTGCTGTTTCCCAGATGGTGAGTCACGGTTTAATCCTGGCAATTCTGTTTTATCTCGTAGGTATTATCGAAGTCAAAGTTGGCACCCGCGACTTGGATGTTCTCAATGGTTTGATGAATCCCATGCGCGGTTTGCCCTTAGTGAGCGCTCTCCTAATTTTGAGTGGAATGGCTAGCGCTGGAATTCCTGGTTTAGTCGGCTTTATTGCTGAATTTATGGTGTTCCAAGGCACTTATCCGGTTTTCCCGTGGCAAACGCTGTTGTGTATCTTTGCATCTGGCTTAACCGCCGTTTACTTCGTGATTCTCCTCAACCGCACCTGTTTTGGCAAGCTTGACAACAAAACATCGTACTATCCCAAAGTCCTGTTCGCTGAAAAAGCCCCTGCTTTTGTTTTAGCTGCTCTCATCTTCTTCTTGGGGATACAACCTACTTGGTTAGTGCGCTGGATGGAGCCGACTACCACAGCAATTATTACGGCGGCTTCAACTGAAGGTAAGCAGCAAGTAGCCGTTAACTCTCAGCCAAACGTGGCAACTAACAAATAGCAAGTTCCGCCAGGGAAGTAATTCCCTGGCTAATAGCTAAAGTCCTAATCAATCCCTCGGCGGTTGAAAGTAATAGGTGCAAGACTCGCCATGAATTACCTTCACAACAAAGAATGAAAATTCCTCTCCCCTACCACCTAGCACCTACTCCCTATTTTCAATAGAGATGGGTAACCAGCAAAATCATCATTCTAAGCAAAAGAAATTAAGACCATGACCACAACTTTAGATAAATCTACTGCAAGTGAACCAAATAAACCTAAATTGCCTCCTTCTAGACATGAATTTGCTGATGTCATTCACCGCTTAGAAGCTGGTGGTGCAATGATACCGGATACGCCGGAAAATCTAATGCAAATTGTCGGCATTTGGAAAGCGTATGCTGTGCCAATGGATTTCTACTGGCGCGACTTGCTTTATATTGCCGAACGTGTCTTTTTAAATCCCCTCCCCTTCTTTAAATACTTCCTCCCCAAAGAGTATTTAGATCTGCACAATCATTACGCTGGCGACGATGCCGACTTGCGGATTTGGCGAGGAGAAGCGACTGCCCATCCCGAACTTTTGGAGTTTATCGAGAAGGGGGAAACAGGCAAAATGCCCAAGTTACTCCATCACTTGTGGCATGACCGGATTAATATGGAGTTCGCTGAAGCCTGTATGCGGGCGATGCTTTGGCATCGTAATATGTACGCGCCAGTTAACCAATTTGACCCCTACTTAGATTCTGAAGAATACAAAGCCAACGCAGATAGAGCAATTAAGGCTTACTTTAAGGGCAATCCTTTAATGTTGGGACTCCATAAAATGTTCCCAGAGATGTTTTTGGAGCAGTGCCGTCAGGCATCTTATTACAGCAATTTGGGGCTATTTTGGGAAATCATGGCTCCAGTTTTCTTTGAAATTTCTGACCTCTACGATGAGGGGAAAATTACAACGGTTCCGGAGGCGATGAATTTTATTGTAAATGGGATTTTTGCGATCGCAGGTCGTCCCATCTACCACCACGTCTACATCCGGGGTGAATGCTACGAAATCATCCCCAAATCAAAGGGTTTCACTTGGTTGTACGAAGCAGCGCTTCCCTATGTAGAAGCTGTTTTCTATCGCACCGCTCCATTTAGAGGAACAAAATCCTACAATGCTCAAGCTGGGGAAGTTCCCGACGATCAGAAAGACTTCCACTATGGAGTTCTCTATGCTGATAAATTCCCAGTTGGTACAGCAGGTATCCCACCGACACTGCTAATGCAGGATATGTACCATTTCCTGCCTCCCTATCTCAAGGACTTCTACAAAGATCGTTGCCGCAGCGATGATGATATCCTCAACCAAATTGCGGTAACGTTCCAGCGTTCGATGTACTGCGTTACCTCAGGGGTGTTTCAAGCGTTGCGGACTGCGCTTCTGTATCCGTTAGATGACCCGAATCCGAAGCACTTGCAAGCAAATCGAGAATTTTTTGAAGCGCAATTAGACCGCTTCTGTCGCCCCGAATATGGGATGCGTAATGCGGCTCGTTTGGGAGCTATTCAGACGCCGGATTATAGGTAGGGAAGGTAAATTTTTTCAGCCCTCCTTTTTAGCGGGGGCTTATTTTTTTAGAGGGGTGTTAGTGTTAACGTTGTCGATAACTGAAGCGCTAAGCTATGCTGCGATAGACACTGATAGATTTACGATATTTACTCATGCTTTCAGGTATTTACTCAGTTAAGTTCAGCTCAAATTTAGGAGACCTCGGTCTTGGAATAGCCGTTTTCGATAAAGGCAAAATTAATGGTGGCGACTTGACCTACTTATACAGAGGAAAATACAACATTATGGCAACTAGCAAATTGGTTAACCCACGCCACGAAGGCGACGCGCTTCGACGCTGAGTTCACGCTTGATGCCACGGAACACGTTTTATCAGCTTTTACAATGTCGATTCTCCGTTTTGAGCGGGGTATTCCAGAGCGATGTCCGCAATGCCAGTCTTATAAATTGGGATTAGATTACGTGCGTGACGATGATGGCGATAAGTGGAAACTGACCTTTTGTATGGTTTGTGACTGGAAAGATCCAGAAATTATGCTGGGTGGAGAGGAGCCGGAAGACCAAGAAGTCGAGAGCAACACAAGCCAATCCGAGAAAGACTTAGAACCGTGTGTAATTGTAGAAATACCACTACGGGGACCAAAGCCTCCAAACCCTCGCAATGAGGGAGTAGTATGAACATCCTTCATCTTGCCTAATTGATCGGGTTAAAGCTTGCGATCGCCTTTGGCACCAGCGAAGCTGATCGTGCTTTCCCTGTTTGCTGGATTAGCAAGTGCGATTACCTACGGTAGCGCTAAAAGCGATCGCGCGAGAATTTCTCTACAGCCCCGATCTGTGTTAGTGCCAAATAGCAGTTCAGCAACTTGGGGCAACTTGTCTTACCAACAAGGTTCACTCATCCCATCAGAATTACTGTGTCAATAACGTGGATGACACCGTTATCGGCTTCGATATCTGCGGCTAGAACAGTGGCATTTTTTACCTCAAAACCATCAGAGGTATCAATCCTTATCGGTGAACCTTCAACAGAGATAACTGAGTCCACTTTTTCCAAATCGGCTTTTGTTAACTTGCCAGAGACGACGTGATACTTCAAGATTCGGGTTAGCTGCGGAATGTTCTGCACGAGGGTTTGAATCGTTCCCGGCGGGAGTTTGGCAAAGGCCTCGTCATTCGGTGCAAATACAGTAAAAGGGCCGGGACTTTTCAGCGTCTCCACTAATCCAGCCGCTTTGACAGCAGTTACTAGAGTCTCGAAAGAACCCGCGCTAACCGCAATATCAACAATATCAGGCATTTATTTATACTCAGCTAAAATTTGCCAAAAAATCTAACTTATTATTTTACTTAAATTTTGTTGCTATTTTTTAGATTTGTAAGCGATCGTTTTATACCAGTCTTCTTATAAATTGACGAGTTTAGATTTGTTCCGACTAAAGAGAAGTCTGAGCGCTTTAGCTTAACCTTTTTTCTATTTGATATTAGACCTCTTGCATAAATCCTAGAATGCTTCCTAAATCTCCAAAATTGAGAAACTTTGAATTCAGGTTTCGCCTAGAATTGAGGGACTAAAGGGGCGAAAATCGACTTTTGCAAGAGGTCTATTCAAGGCTTGCGGGGAGAACCTGGCGATCGCCAGCCAGTTTTCTGACGCATTAGGTTGCCTCGATGCATAGAACCTGCAATGAGGCGGCTTAGGCGATTGCCTCTTTGCTGTAAACCAGGTCAACTGCTTGACGCAGGGCTTCGGTGCGATCGCTTAGAATATGGTCTGAGGTCACCAGATCAAACAGTCCTAACTTTTGCAAGCGACCCTGAATTTTCTCACTGGCACCGACGATATAGACCTGTAACCCCTTATCGTGGGCATCGCGAATCGCATTTTCGATCGCCAGTGAAGCCGTTACCCCCAGCAAGGGTACATCACTTAGATCCATCACCAACGCATCGGCTTCCTTCATGGCATTGTGTTCGCGTGCGATCGCCTTCGACAAGCCAAAAATCATCGGACCACTCAGGTAAAACAGCAAGACGCGCCCGTTGCCTTTATCCAGTAGTTGCTTCTGCTCAGCGCTCAACCGCACGTCGTCATCCGTATCGGTAATCAGCTTGACTTCCTTGGATTGCAAATTGCTCAACCGTTCAATGGTGAGGATATTGGCAATAAACACACCAACACCCACTGCCACGATCAGATCCACAAACACCGTCAAGAGCAACACCCCGTACATAATCAGGGAACCCCTGACAGACACTTGGTGCGATCGCTTCAGGAAGCTCCAGTCGAGAATATCAATCCCTACCTTAAGGGCAATACCCGCTAACACTGCCATCGGAATCGGTTCGGTAAGTCTGGCAGCACCCAAAACTACCACCAACAGCACCAGCGCCCGTGTTAAACCTGATAACGCCGAGGTTGCACCTGTTTGGATATTGACGACCGTCCCCATTGTTGCACCCGCACCCGGCAAGCCACCGCAGATTCCAGAAACAATGTTGCCGATGCCCTGACCAATCAACTCTTTATCAGACTTATGCTCAGTCCGGGTTAGACTATCCGCGATTACGGCTGTGAGCAAGGTATCGATACAACCCAACATCCCCAACATCACCCCATCCACAAACATCACCGTCAGTTGACCGGGTGTAAAGGTTGGGACGTATAACGGAGGTAGACCTACAGGAATTTCGCCAATGCGCCGAATATCTGCTCCTTGAAATACCGTTAAGGAAATCACCGTCCCGACAATCAGCGCGACTAATTGTGGGGGAACTAAACGCTTCAGCTTTTTGGGCATCAGGAAAATGAGCGCCAGCGTCACAGCACCCAGAATTGCCTCCGCCGGATTGATATTCGCCAGCAATTGCGGAATTGCTCCGACTGTGCCCAGAACACCCCCTTTAGGTGGGGCTTGGCCCAAAAACGGCGCAATTTGCAGAATAATCAAAATCACGCCAATCCCTGACATAAAGCCGGAAATGACGCTGTAGGGCATTAGGGTAACGTACTTCCCTAACTTGAAAATGCCAAAGATGATTTGAAATAGCCCTGCCAGCATGACAACGGTAAATGCCATCGCCAAACCATTTTCTGGATTGCTGGCTGTGAGTCCTGCCACAATCGCGGTCATTACCACGGTCATGGGTCCAGTTGGTTCAGAAATCAGCGTGGGAGTACCGCCAAATAACGCCGCAAAGAAACCGACGCAAACGGCACCATACAGACCACCGATTGGTCCGACCCCGGAGGCAACCCCGAAAGCTAGGGCAAGGGGTAACGAGACAATGGCAGCCGTAACACCTCCAAAGATATCGCCTCGCAGGTTGTTAAAACTAATACGATTAGTAATTGACATGGAACAGTGACAGACAGAATAGTAGGACAGTCCTGGCTTTGAACGATTGAGCGATCGCAAGGCAAAACTTCTGCCTTTTCAAAGAAATCTGCTCTAGCACAATAGAGCAGATTTAAATGACAATCTGCCTCTGTGCCCTCAGAAATTCCAAACTTTTGAATGATTTGAATACTTTAATATTTTTTTAATATACATTTATATGCGTATGAATACTCACTCTCTAATCAAGAGAACAGTCAATTTTTCATTGAAAATTCTTAGCGTTTCCCTAGATTAGAGCAACCAACCCATCGGTTATTGCTCCATAAATTAAATATTCGACATCTTCCCAAAAGTGTCTGAAACCCTATTGCTACTAAAGCTTTCCCCTTTTTTATTCCCTTCTGCCTTCTGCCTTCTGCCTCCTGCCCTCTGCCTTTCTCTGTACATCAATCACCGATGACCTCAAGGGGTTTTTCACTACGGGAGCATCACGACTAGGGAAAATAGGCGATCGCCAATATCGCAGCAACGCTGCTGCGATATTGGCGATCGCGCTCTCTACAACTGTGCCAAGCATCCGTCAACCACTATCTAAATTGATAGGTTTTGGATTTTTTGGATAGGGCGATCTCAGGGTGAGACAATTTAATGAGTGGAAGATGTATGGAAGATTTCAGTAACTTTCTGAACATGCCTGCAAAACCCTCTCTCGCATATCAACCTTTTCTGCTTCGTATTCTGCATGGGTTGACTGGTCTTTTCGTAATTGCTGCGATTTTGACCGCATTCTGGACATACGATGTCTACGACGGACGATGGGGAAGAATTCCCTTGCCTGAGTTAAAGGAAATAGAAGGAATTCATGGCACATTTGGGCTATATGCCTTACTTATATTCCCTCTATTTGCTTTATACGCTTTCCATCGTGGACACAAAAGACTTATCCAGCAGGATTTTGTGGCAAAACTTGGACAGTTGGGTAAACCTATATGGTGGTACACGCTGCATCGACTAATTAACACGCTTGCTATCTTGGCACTGACTTTTGCCGTTTTCTCTGGCAAGATGATGGATGAAAATTGGTTACCTAAGGGAGAGCTTAATCATGGTTGGTATTATGCTCACCTCATTTCCTGGGTGGTAATGGTTGTCTGTATCGCCTTGCATCTCTTAATGAGTGCCAAGGTAGGAGGAATTCCCCTTCTCTTGTCAATCTTAAGTTACCAGTTCCGCCCTAAAGATAGTCCCGCTTTGTGGCGCGAAAATATTCTTCAATGGTGGTATGGTTGGCGACCGACTTTGGCTAAAGAGTGGCGGAAACTGTCTTTTCCCATCAAAGTTTTAGAGATTATCGTGTTGATGAGCCTAACTGCTGCTTGGATTGTTCCACTCTTTAAGTAGTTGATTAGCTTGAACATAAGCTAACAACTTGTTGGAGCGGATGCAAAGTCGGTCAACTACTGGCTAAGAGTCAATAAAACAGTATGAAAAACTCGGTTGATAAACGGTGACCGAAATTAATGGGATTCAAGCCCCGCCCTGAAACGGCGGCTTTGATGTTTGATGTATTGCTTCAACACTTCAAGGGTTGGTATTCAGGGTTAAGTAAACGTGACATTACTGATAAGGCAGTAGGCAAGAGGTTGATAGTGGGGCGATCGCAATCTGTGGTGTTCATGGTAAATCGATCGCCCCCAGCAACCTCACGGTGTAGGCTAAGATTTACCCACTACAAGGGGTTGTTCGCTCGAAGGTTCTCCTGTAGTTGGGGGTTCCACAGGTTGACCAAAAGCGATCCGCAGAAACGGCGGTGCCAGAAATGTGGTCAGAATCACCATGACAATAATCGATACCTCCAACGGCTTATCCAGAACCCCACTTGCAGAACCGATTCCGGCAAACACTAACCCGACTTCACCCCGTGGAACCATGCCAACCCCGATCGCAAGTCGATTAATTCCGGGCTGACCAAACACCGCCCAACCCGTCACGACCTTGCCGACAATGGCAACCACCATCAAAAATGCGGCAATCAAAAGTCCAGCACGATTCTCAGGCACCGTCGGATTTAACACACCCAGATCAGCCCGCGCTCCTACAGTCACAAAGAAGATGGGCACTAGTAAATCGGCGATCGGCTTCACAAGTTCATCCAACTCATTGCGGGCATCGGTTTCATCCAGAACCAAGCCAGCGGCAAAAGCACCCAAAATTGCTTCTAAATGAATCGCGTTGCCCAGAAATGCCATGAAGAAGGCAAAGATAAATGCTGGCATGACCACGTTGCCACGGGTTTTGAGTTTCTCCACAATCGCAACGAAGGTTTTGTTGAAGATGCCACCCAACAGAATGGAACCAATCAGAAACGCTGTTGCACTCACAATCAGGTAGATGACATTCGCAACATCAATCTCACCCGTTTTAGCTAAACTGGCGACAACAGCCAGGACAATGATTCCCAGTACATCATCAATAACCGCAGCACCAACAATGATCTGACCTTCTTTGGATTTAAGCTGTCCTATTTCAGACAACACTTTGGATGTAATCCCGATACTGGTTGCCGTCAATGCCGCCCCCGCAAAAATTGCTGGAATCGCGGCAACATGGAATAACATCATCAAGCCAACGGTACCAGCGGCAAAGGGAACTGCCACCCCCACACAGGCGACAATCACAGCTTGAGTACCCACTTCTTTGAGTTGTCTGAGATCCGATTCCAGACCAATTTCAAATAGCAGAATAATCACGCCCAATTCAGCCAGCACTGAAATGACTTCACTTTGGGACTCAAATACACTCGTGAGGGCTGCGGGAGACAGATGATTAATCCATTGCAGCACGGTCATAACCGCTGAGTCTGAGGCGGAAAGTCCACTTTCGGGAAAGATGATCAGGTGTAAAGCAGATACCCCGACAATTACCCCTGCCACCAGTTCACCCAGAACGGGTGGCAAATCAAATCGTCTAGCCGCTTCTGCGCCAAGTTTGCTGGCGAGATAAATCACTACTAAACTCAGCAGAACTCCCGCCAGAACAATCGGTGAATTTTCTGCCTCGACCGTTGCCAACAAGGGCATGGGAGAAACTAGGGATGCCATCCCAGAACTTAAAGCTGTAATTGTAGGGTTCAAAAACATGATTAGGTTGTGGTGGTAAAAACGATTTAAACCTGATTTGAATTAGAGGCAACCGATTGCTTACGGCACGCTACGCGATCGCCAGCAATCAGCCCTACCCGAAATCGCAATTGGGCTGTTGCCGTATGCGCTCCAATTTAATCAAGCGATCGCCATCTGCTGACGTAGGAAAGAACGAGGCTGCTGCATGAGAGGATAAGCTTGATTGTCGGCGCTTTCTGACTCTCGGTTCACAGCGTCCAGGACGTTCTGGAACGGGTTTGTGTACAATCATGGCGAGTAAAATGCGATAGATTTTAGGACGAAGGGAGCCAGAGATACCAAACAATTTGGGCATAATCTAAATCGACTAACGTTTTGAGTAACGGCCACCAAAACGCCGGGATCATGCCCCGGCTTTTTAGGTCTGTGTCGTCTCGATTCAACAGCCGTCTGGTCCACAGAAACTGTGCCCGTACAGTACCTCCGCGTCACAGATATAGATCATGCCCGCAAAATCGAGGAAAAATTTTATTGCGACCTGATCCGCAATATTCTCGGCCATATCCCGATCCGGGGTGATCACCTCGAATTTTATATTCGCATTGGTGTCAGAAACGCTGGGTTGTCCCGACGAGCGCACGTTGCGACTGCCTTTACCACCGGTTTCCAGAACCGTATAACCGGTTGCCCCGGATTCTTCGATGATATTGGCGATCTTTTTCAGCAGAATCTTTTCCGTGACGATGACAAGCTTTTTGGCTGGCTTAGCCATGTTGGTTACCTCCTTACCGTAATTGATCTTATATATTGAGTCGCTTGGTCTGCCGGGTCAAGGGAGCGCCGACAGACCGCGACCCATCTGGGATTAGCCGCCACCTATCGCCTGGGCAAGTCCGAGGAAGAGCGGTATTCCCAAGCCGATCGCAATGGGTGTACCGATGGCTGTGGATGCGCCGATGTATGCAGAGGGATTGGCCGACGGAATCCCGGCTCGCAACGTGGGCGGACCGGAGATGTCTGAACTGGAGGAGGCAATAACAGCGAGGATCACAACACCGCCCAGGCTGAATCCTGTGGTGTAGTGGGCAATCATGCCGAGACCGAAGGCGATGAACCCATGCACCAGCGGTCCCACTACGCTATACACGACGTACCACTGGGCTACCTTGCGCAGTTCGCCAAGTCTTGACCAAGCCTCCATACCCATGACCAGCATCAAGATCGAAAGCAAGCCGCGGAAGAGGGGGTCGTAGAAGCTTTTATAGACACTTTCCGGCTGGGTGAACAGGCCAAGAGCAATGCCGAGCAACATTGCCGATAGGGCAGGACCCTGGAGGCTTTCCTGCACGATCGGCCATATTTTGACCCGATTATCCGCAGGCTGCTGCTTGCTGAGATACTCTTGCCGGCTGCTGGGATAATCGCCTGCTGCAACGGTCTGCTTGCTGAGAGACTCGCCTGCTGCACTACGCTTCTTCTTGCTGAGATAAATGTTTGCCACCACAATCGCCGTTACGAGCGCTGGGATATCCATGAAGGGATAGAGTGCGGCAGCCCATGCCTCGTATGGCATGTTTTGTTCTTCCAGTAGTGTCAGGGCTGCAGCCATGGTAGAGCCACTCACAGCACCAAACAATCCCCCGGTCGCAATCGCATCCACGGTGTTGACCTTCGGCAGCTTGGCCAACGTATAGCGCGCGATGAATACAACAAGAACCCCTACTGCTACAGCAGACGCTGCGGGTATCACCATCTCCGTCAGGTTGGAATTGCGGATCGCCTGACCACCGGTCAGACCGATTTTCATGAGCAGCATGAAGACGATGATCTGATTAATCGCTTCTGGAATTACCAATTCGCTACCAAGGGCGGCAATGACCATACCACCAATCAAAAACCCGAGTGTTGGGGACTGCAACTGCTTAACGAAGTCCATTAAGAACAAGGACAAAAAATCCACGAATACCTCCTTCTCCTCTGATGAGGAGTATTGCAATAAATGAACTAAAGGAACTTTAAAGAGTTAAAGAGAGTAAGAGTGAGGCGCTTCACCCCTACAACACAGTCATGGGGCCAGTGGGTTCAGAAATCAGCGTAGGAGTACCACCAAATAACGCCGCAAAGAAACCGACGCAAATAGCACCATACAGACCACCGATGGGTCCGACTCCGGAAGCAACCCCGAAAGCTAGGGCAAGGGGTAATGAGACAATGGCAGCCGTGACACCTCCGAAGATGTCACCTCGCACATTGTTAAAACGAATACGATTAGTAATTGACATGGAAAAGTGACAGACAGAATAGTAGGACAGTATCGACTTTGAACTATTGAGCGATCGCAAGGAGAAGTTTTGCCTTGCCAACGGAATCAGCCGTAGCACAATAGAGCAGATTTAAATGACAATCTGCCTCCACGTCCTCAGAGATTCCAAATTTTTGGGTGATTTAATTCTTTAAGATTTTTTTAATATACGTTAATTTGCGTATGAATAGTCATTTCTTAACCAAGAGAACAGTCAATTTTTCATTGGAAATTCTTAGCTTTTCCATAGATTAGAGCGACCAACCTATCGGTTGCTGATTCACTGTATAGAGAGCGGTGTACTGGGTGATGACTAATGGTGTGAAATCCCCCATTATTTATGCTAGGCATTAATTAGAGCTTTTTTAATAAGCTTGAAAGCATTGTGAAACAAAGTTTTCAAGATTAATAGTTATACCAGTCTTGACAAATTGCCACTTGTCTTTCTTGAAAAAAACTCAATTGTATTAAGAATAGTTTATGGAGGAATGGGAGTTTGATCGAGCGTTAGCGATCGCTCTCCCAAATATTAAGAAAGATGCGATTAATGCATAGGGGGATGAGCTTAATCTCTAATATAATTCCCCAACTTCCCATCTCTTACAACAATCCCCGATAATGAATAAACACCAAAATAGCCGCCCAAGAACCTAACGCGACTTTTACTGCGACGAGGATGTTGAGTAGGGGGATAACCCCGCCGCTAAAAAGTGCGCCCAACTCTCCGTGCGGTAATTCTAATCCGGCTAGAGTGATAACCGACAGGACAATGAAAATAAGAACCGAAACCTTTTCCCATATAGCAGCGTGCCAGCGCTTGTAGATGTCCTGCATCCACTCCGATGATGAGGTAATCGCCACAAGACCGATCGCCGTTCCGCCCGCAACTCCAGCCGCAAAACCACCCCCCGGACTCAGATGCCCCCGAATCGCCAGTTCGATACCCACCAATGCGGCAATTGTTGCTCCCAGACGCGCCATAACAATCGAGGGTTGATCGGTGAACTGATAGATCGTGCAGAATGGTCTTTCATCAGCCAGTAGAAACTTTGCACCCATTACCGCGATCGTAAATACCACCACTTCAAAGATCGTGTCATACAGCCGATTCCTGAGAATGACAGCCGTAACTGCATTAGGTACTCCACTATCTTGTACAAGCGCTTGGACGATCGAGAACGATAAGTCGGGTGCCGGATTGGGCATGATCAGAAATTTGACGAACAGCGCTATCCCTGCTGCAATGTAAACCCATTTCATTTATGTTCCTCCCCTGAGTCTGGTGTATTTATATAGGTTAGGCTTGTCGCTGGTGACGAAAGTTCGGTTCGCATGATCTCATAGAGGCGTTGAACCCTAGTTGTGGTGTGATAGAGTTGCTGTTCGTCCTCAGTTGCTACGGAGTCTTGATTATCGTGCTCTGGTCTGGCACAGGTCGCATGGATTTCTTTGTCCATCAGCGCTCGGTGCAAAGCCTGCGTATTCGTGTACGGGACTAGCTCAAGACGCATATAGTGTTTGCCAAAAATTGTTCGTAAGTCATTCATCAGTTGCTCAAAATGACCTTCGTCATCTGCCTTGATCGCCCCGTCTTCGAGTACACCCAGACGCATTACCAGCGATGAACGCACTGCGATCGCATAAAGCGTAATCGCCAGCAGAGTACCCATCAATGCTTGCGTCAAAGCAACATCCGCCGCCCCGAAAACCGCAAATACCAATGCCGCTACTGCTCCCAGTATTCCCTGGATTACCAGGGCATGGTAGGGATTGGTCTGAAGTATCAGCATGAGCGCGGACAACGGTAGCAGGGCAGTTATGACATAGATATAGCTATCACTCATCGTTCCCTCCTGTGCTGGAAGAGTATGCCAATACATACCCCAGCACTGTATTCCAGATTGCTAAGGTGATAATGCCCAGGATGAGCAGGGGCCATTCACTGGGTATTTTCAGGAGCAGTCCGACGATGATGAGCATACTCCCAAGCGTATCTGCAACCGAAAGAGTATGCAGCTTGAATAATACTGATCGGTGACCGACTAGGGGAAAGGTTCCCCAAAACCAGAAAAAAATTCCTATACCTATGAAGGTATAACTAAGCGCGTTGATCATAGTTCATTTATGCGTTTAAGGACTTGTGCCAACAACATTAATCCGGCATTACCCACACTCAGGATGATCACCCCTGTAACACCGAGCATCCAATCATCCCGTAAGACGGATACGACTAGAATCATGATTGATGTTTTGGTGGCGATACTTGAAAATGCCAACATCTTCTGCCAGATATTCTCATCCTGCCAAGCCTCGTACATGGGTATGAGCAGAGCCAGAATCATTGCAATCAGTACCAAGTTCATGCCTTTTTCCTCCTTCGTACCCAGTGAACTTCATACCAGCCATCTTCGTGGTATTTCAAAACAATGGTCTTGGGCGTAAAGGTGATCAGAAATATATCTAGGAAGATGAGTCCGGGTGTCCGTCCGGCTTTGACTCGTTCCATCGTCACATCCTCGTGACTATGGGGACGGAAGATGATTTCAAATGCCTCCCTATACGCCTGGGGAATCGCCACTATGACCTCACCCAGCACACGTAGCCAATCTTTTAATGCTTCCGGGGTTTTAGGGCGTCCCGGTAATAGGAGGGCGACGGCTATGCCGATGATAATATTTGCCACACTCAGGTTTGCGGTGAGCAAAAACCAGATGACCAGTCGCAATATCAGATTCAGATGTCCAATCATGCCATTACCATCCAGAAGAGAAGGAGCAACATTAGACTCATGCCACCGATCAGATGCTCAAATTGCTCCACAACACGGGGCAGCTTGAGTACAGATCGTTTAAAAATCAAAAGATACGCCAACCAACCAAGACCGATGGTTGCCAGTGGTTTCACGATATTGGCAAGGGTATAAGCCTCGTAATAGGCAATGTTTGCTATAAACAGACCACCGAGCAGCAGAATCGTCGCTGGCCAGAAACCGGGCTTTACTGCCTCCTCGCCGTCTGCTTTATGGGGCAAGAATATGAATTTGGCAAATGAGATTGCCGTTCCCAAAGCCGCAATGTTCATGGCGATCGCTTGCCAGGGCAGAAGATTCTTCGTCGTCAACACCTTCGCCCCGAAGCCAGACAACAAGGGAAAGCCTGAGATCGAGAAGCTGGCGATGACCAGAGCAATCCAGACCATTGTATTGATTGGCCGATGTTGCAACTCCTTGAAGTTGCGGCTCGGTAAAGCACCTGCAATTAAGAAGAGTGCCGATTTGACCAGTCCGTGAGTCAGTGCATAAAAGCCACCTACGATTGGGGCAGCAAGGACAAAGCCCAACTGCGAAACCGTATGAAACGCCAGCATCCGCTTGGTATCCTTTTCAAAGACGGCATAGAACACGCCCAGCAGCGCTGTCCCAACTCCGAAAATCCGGATGAGTGGATCGACCTCCTCCACCATCAGCGCACAACGCACTAGCGGATAAACTCCAGCTTTGACCACAACTCCCGACAGCATCGCTGACACTGGCGTCTCCGATTCGGAGTGGGTCAACGGTAACCACAATCCTGATACAAAGATTCCCCCCTTAACCAAGAGTCCCAGAAAGATCAGGGCAAGCGCTTCCGGTGGTGCTCCGCGCAAAGCTGCAAAACTAAACGAATGATTGGTCTGATAGGCTAATACCGCACCTATCAGATAAAACAGCATAGCCGTGTTGCTGATAAACAGATAACGCAATGCCACCCAAATCGAGCGATCGGTGCGGGGATAGGCAATCAAGAGAAACGCGGCAATCCCACTGACCTCTAACGCCACGTATAAACTGATAAAGTCCGCACAGGCGAACGCGGCATTGATGCTGCCATGCAAAATAATGGCTTGTGCATAAAAAAAAGCCGTCTTACCGCTGTGCCAACAGTAGAGGATGACTGCGGCTGTTACTAGCGCATTGGTCAATATAAAGTAGGCGCTTAACTGATCGACTATTAATGTGACGCCGAAATGATCGAGTAACTCTAGTGTCAGCGGCGACTTTTCGACAAATAGTTGCAACGCATATCCAGCCGAAGCAAATGCCGTGAACAGTGCGAGGTATCGGTCAAGTTTGGGGAACAGATAAATGGTGAACCCCAAGAAAAACGGTAGTGCGATCCAAGCAAGGGTAATGGTATTCATGGGGTATTGCTCTTCTCGATCTCGTTGGTTTCCAGGGTGGGATTATCGCGTGCCAGCTTCATGACACCGACCAGCATTACGCACTGAATCGAAAAGCCGATCACAATCCCGGTCAATATCACCGCCTGGGGAACCGGATCGGAGTAAGCGGCATTTGCGCCGTCTGAAACAATGGGTGTGAATAAGCCATCTCGTGATGCAACCAGCACGTAATAGGCGATAACTCCTGTGCTCATGACATCCATCGAGATGATCTTCATAACCAGGTTCTTTTTAAGGATGATGCCGAAAAATCCACAGAATATTGTTGCGAAGACGAATGCTTCTAACACGGGAATTGCCTATGAGTAAATATCTGTCAAATGGTGCTAAAAGATATATAGCACTTTTTAATAGTGCTAAAAACCCTTAACACTATTGAAAAGTGTCGAGGTAAACGATAGACTCATGCCACACCAAGGTGTTGGTTTGAGCTTGCGATCGGTAGGATGAAACACACAATAGCCGGATGAGAGAATCGATTCGTAGTAAATCAATGCCTAACCTCAGCCCTGACTCGCCCACCGATACCGTTGGCGGCTTGCCAACTAGTGAAGGCGTGCCGCAGAAAGGTTTCTACACTTCAGAGCGGGACGCTAAAGCCGTGAATTTTGTGGATTTATCAGCACCATTTCAATTGGTCGGGCGGCAAGCGCAATTTCAACGCATTACACAGGTTCTAGCCCGTGATGGCAACTTGCTGATTGTTGGAGTGCCGGGAAGCGGACGGCGGACTCTGGTACGACGGGCGGCTCAAGAAGTTGGGGTAAAAATCCTGGAGGTTGACTGCATCCGGGTTACCGATGGTCAGCGCTTCGTGCAACTGCTGTGCGAGAGTATAGACCAGACGTTTCAATGTGCAACGGTTCAAGCTCTAATGCGAGAGTGGATTGAACGCAAGGCACCTGAATTATTTGTCCTGAGAGACGAAGGAAGTGGCAGACAGAGGCTGAAACCTGTTCGCGCAGAAAGCCAAGAGCAGCAATGGGGAGCATTTGAGGGATTACTTAATCTCCTGCAAAGGTTAGCTGAATCTTCGGGCGAACGGGTGGTGCTGATTTTGGAAAGCTTCCCCCACATCCGCTCTTGGGATCGCAATGGGGTGTGGGAAAAATTTTTGAGGAAAGAGATCGAGCGTCAGACTCAGGTGAGTTATGTGTTGGTGGCAACGATCGCAGAAACCAGTCTTCATCCTGATGAACCAGGCAATAGCTTGGCAACCGTGCAGTTGGCTCCCTTATCCGACGATGTAGTCGCTGCATGGGTTCAGGCAGTTTTGCATGGCGAAGGGCTGACCTTCGATCCGCGATCGCAAGCGCTGGAACTGTTTGTCAATGCGGTACAGGGACACTTAGGCGATGCTTCGGCACTGGTGCGACGCCTCAAGTCGGTACGAGTTTCTGATGGGCTAATTCGCAACGAACACGTAGAGCAGGCGATTCAAGAACTGCTAACTGATTTGTCGATGGTTTTTGAATCATTACTCATGCTGCTGCCAGCCAATCAGGCACATCTGTTGGAGTCTCTGGCGTTAGACCCTACTGACAAGCCACAAAGTCGAGATTACATTCACAAGCATTACCTGTCCAGAGGAGGCAGTCTGCAAGGTGCGATCGCAGGATTGCAGCACAAAGGCTTGATTTACGGTTCTGAACAAGGCTACCGACTTGCTCTACCTCTATTTGCTTTGTGGCTTCGCCAGCGCTTGAGTTGATAGCAAACGTGCGGGAGCGATCGCTTAAAGGGGTAGTGCAAGATGTGAGGTGGCTGAATGCTATATTCAGCCTATCAGCGCCTATCTGTGAAGGTAGCCTTTATGACACAGGAACTAATCGACCTAAGAACCAGCATCTTAGAAGGACGCTATGCAGATGCTTTGGCGATTGTAGATGAGCTAGAGGGGATGAGTAAACAAGCAATCCTCCGTAATATCGAATCTTTTCTAGTCAGGATGCTGGTTCACTTGATTAAAAACCAAATTGAACAGCGTTTAACTAATTCTTGGGTAGCTTCAATTTCTGATTCTCTCCGACAAATTCAAAAATTAAATCTCAAAGAGAATAAAACGTCTTACTACATCAAGCAAGATGAATGGGAGCCTTTTCTAGAAGAAGCAATTGAGGCGGCAATTCGTCCGGCAAGTGTGGAAGTTGTGGATGGTGCCTACAATTCCTTTCAACTCTCAGAGTTGGTGAAAAGAACAGAGATAATGATGACCGCTCAGAGATTGCTCGATTTAACGTATGAACATTCGGCAAAGACATTACCAACAATCATTGATGAGAATTTAGTTCAGCTACCAGGTGGAGAAGAGTGGAAAGAGGGTAGGCAATAAAAGTGGCTCTCTTGCTGCTTTGTTCTGCAAAACCACTCAGTTAACAGCCACCAGTTTCCAGTCACGACAATTCTATGATGAACGGAGCTGTTTTGAAGGGGGCATTCCTCAATGGAGCCAACATGAAAGAGACATCCCTTGTCGTAGCCAACCTGGAGGGAGCCAACCTTAAGGACGCTAAAAATCTTAAACAGGAGCAGATTAAAACAGCATTTAGAGATAGCTACACTATCCTGCCAGACGATATTAATGAATGATCAGAACGTTGGATGCAATTTGAGTAAGTGAAAGCCGCCCTCATCACCCAGCAAAAACGCGATCGCTCCTCTCACCTGACATTAAAATTAGTGCTGCGGAGAACCTTGATCGCACCTCCCCTCTTGAGCAACGAAAAGAGCGATCGCTGTCTCAATTATGTTCGCCAGTTATCCAGCCTCAGAGGATAACCTAATGCTTGAATCCGCTGATAGTGAGACAAGTTGCCAGTTACCAAAGTTAAATCGTGTTGTAGAGCAATGGCAGCAATCATTGAGTCAGGATAACCAATTGGTCGTCCTATTCTTTCTAAATCCGCATAGATACACCCTGCCAATACTGCATCATGCAGTTCCAGCATCAAAACTTCTTCAGTGGTAAGTGTAGCCAGAAACTCTTGAACTCGGTCTTCTCGCTGACGCTTGTGCCAACCCTGGACAACCTCCATAACTGTAATGGTAGAGATTGTGTAGCAACCGAAAACAGCACGATAAGCAGTTGCTTTAGCTATAACCTGTCGATTAATCCCCCTGAAAATTTCAGACACAATATCTGTGTCAAGCAATGCCTTTTCCAATGGTTTGATTGAATGACTGTGCTGCCCGATTTCTCAAGGCTTCTTCAAGTATCTCACCAACTAGCTCAGGTTCATCTGCAAACAGTCCCATCCAAGGATCTTTTGCCACTTTTGGCGCGGCTAGTAATTTGATGACTTCTGCAATCAGTTCCGGCAACGTACATTTGCGAGACTCTGCCAGAAGCTTGGCACATTTAAGGGTTTGTTCGTCCAGTTCAATTTCTATCTTTGCCATGTTGCCTCCTGTGCGATCGCAGTTGTCTGCAATTTTAGCGTTGTCAGCCTGCAGTCTTCTCCCCTCTTCAGCAACGATAAGAGCGATCGCTGCTTTCTTCACCTTCCATCAATCGTCTGATTTAAGCAATTCTATAAACTCCTCTCGTGTCAGTTCAGCATCACGCAGTATCTTACCTAGCAAACCTATGCCGATGGTTTTGCCAGCATGAACAGGTATCGTCACTACTCGTCCATCCTCATGCTTCATCCGTACATGACTCCCTTTTTGTCGAATCACCTGAAAGCCTACTTTTCCAAGAACCCTGATAACTTCATTACCTGTTAAAGCAGGAAGTTTTGGCATTAAATCACAACCTTTTGAATGCCTACAAACTCTGGAATATTTTCATCCCCTTCTTCTTCTAAACAGAGTTCAATAACTTCCTTAATATTGAAGAGTAACTCATCAATAGTTTCTCCTTGGCTATAACAGGCTTTGAGTTGAGGAACTTCCCCAACATAATAGCCATCTTCATCCCGTTCAATGATGACGTAGAATTCTCGCTTAGTGGCTTCCATCTTTCTCAGAATAAGGCAGTTGTCTGCAATTTTAGCGTTGTCAGCCTGTAGGGGTTTTGAGCGATTCGGGTGCAGGATAGCTAACGCTTCACGCGCCTCCTCTGTTGGGCAACGATAAAAGCGATCGCTTTTTGTCCGAGATTTTGCTGAAAGGAACTTGTCGCAGTTGTTATAGTGATTCCAAAGCCTCAGAGAGGTCATAATGCAGATTACGCTCGATCTCCCCGAAGAACTCGTATCGCGACTGAGTTTGCTAGAAGACAAACTACCGCAGATCTTGGAATTGGGACTACGGGAGTTAAATGCTAGTTCTCAAACAGGTTTTGCAGGCATAGCTGAAGTATTAAAATTTTTAGCCACACTCCCCACGCCGGAAGAAATTATTGCCTTGCGTCCCTCCGAAGCCTTGCAAACTCAGATTAGTAGTCTGCTAGAGAAGAACCGCACCCAAAGTTTAACGCCTGCCGAGTTACAGATTTGGGAGCAGTACCAGTACCTGGAACACTTAATCCGGATGGCAAAGGCGAAAGCATACCTAAAACTTAAGAGATTAAGTTAGGAATGAGCCGCACCTATATTCCATCTGCGCTCAGACGCCTTGTTTGCGATCGCGCCAAAGGATGCTGTGAATACTGCCTGATTTCTGAAGCTACTACATTCGCCCCTCACGAAATAGACCATATCATTGCTGAAAAACATGGCGGATTAACCGAAGCTGAGAACTTAGCACTCTTATGTACGCTGTGCGACAAACATAAGGGAAGCGATATCGCCTCAATCGATGCAGAGACAACTGAAGTCGTTCCGCTTTATAATCCTCGTCGGGATAAGTGGCACGAGCATTTTCAACTCAGTGGTGCTGAGTTTATCCCTCTAACGCCCAAAGGTCGTGTAACAGTTCGTCTATTACAACTGAACCGCCCTGACAGAGTAGAAGAGCGTAAGCTTCTCATAGAAGCTGAGATGTTCAACCTACCTGACTAGAGCAAATATTTCGTTGAAGTTGTCTGCAATTTTAGCGTTGTCAACCTGCACTCTCCTCCCTCTCTTGGGCAACGATAAGAGCGATCTCTCTTTGTCTAACACTCTTTGAAGGGAAGCGATTGCAATTTCGGCTTGGTGAATACAGTAAGGGCACCCAGCAAGGAGTGCCCCTACGAAATGTACTTTGTGGAAGTGCTATTGGTTCGACAAGCTCTCCACACTGAGGGGAACCATGTCCCCGCTTGTTGTCAATCCCAATAACATCCGCTCTTGCGGTCGAATAAACTTGCCCGTCAGCACGCAGCGTTCTTCTTGCTGAGCCGTTGCCTCCATGCTGGCTCGAATATCAGACGGGGAAAATTCGGGTCGATAATCACCGGATTTTTGCTGCACATAGTTCCAGAGGACATCTCGTATCAGAGCTTGATATCCTTGGTTGCCAGAGAGATCTTTAAGCTTCTCTTTCAATTCGCGCTCTAGACGAATGCTGGTTACTTCCATGTCGGTCGTTGCTGTGCGGGCGAGAGTACGAATCATCATTTTTTTTTCCTCAATTTGTGGACATGCTCGTAATACAAGTGTAGTATTTAGAAAGTCAGCTTTCAAATCCACTTCACCAAATTTCTCTTCTGTGAGCCTTCATCTATCCCACTCCACCCCATGCCCTGAAACTGCTAGCCCCCGAGGTTGGCAATCAGCAGGAATGTCGGTGGAGTTTTTGTTTGAGGGCAGATATGGCTCAAGGGCCCAGCAGACAGAAAAGATTGGAGATCAATTTAATAAAGATGCCCGTAATTTAGTGGCATTTGATGGACAAATAGATAAACGCAGCGGGAGGTACAGGCACAAAATCGCCTTACCGACATAGGACGAGAAGACCCTATTTAAGTTTTTTCAACCCCCGCTCCTAACTAAAAGAAGCGGGGGTTTTGATGTATGAGGAGTCAAACCGTGACGAGCGCAACTGAAGTGCTAAGGCAATCAGTGGTGGTGTTCTCCAAGAACTACCTGCCAGTCAGCCGGGTCAACATCAAACGAGCGATCGCGCTTCTCGTAATGGGGAAAGCCGAACCGCTAGATTTTACCGATAGCAAAGGCTACCTTGTGCGTTCGCCGAGTGTAGTACTGCTGGTACCCGAACAGATTCGTTTGACGATTACCGATGCTGAGCGGGTTTGGAGAGTTCCTCCAGTGAATCGCAAAGAAGTCTTACGACGGGACAAGCATACCTGCCAATACTGCGGTAGCACGAAACAGTTAACACTCGATCACGTTCTTCCCCGCTCAAAAGGCGGAAAACAAAGTTGGGACAACGTAGTTATAGCCTGCGAACGGTGTAATAGCCTTAAAGGCAATCGCACCCCAATCCAAGCGGGAATGACACTACGCACCAAGCCCAAAGCCCCGATGCACCCGACTGTTGCCTTTGCGGAACAGTTCTGGCGTGAACAGCAAGTAAACCTGGACTAGCAGGAGATTCATAGCTGATGCTGAAACTCACTTATACAGAAAACGGCTTTTCTCTGGAGCGTTTGTCTCAGTCCTTGGAGGAGTGGGTGACAACGCGAGTGATTCTGGCGCTGAGGGCGGCTTCCAGCCTCTGCGTCGAACCCAGCACTGCCTCGTTCCTGCTTCCATCTGACTTACCTCAGCTCAATCATCTTGAAAGGATGCGGGAAGGAGAAGATGCGATCGCTTTATCGATTTGCGATGCTGAGTATATTGAAGTTAGCCTCCAAGGAACTTGGATGACTTCAGACTCTGATGGTGAAACAGGTATCTTCGTCACCTCCATGAGCTATGCCGTTGAATTCTTCTTGCTCAAGCTTTGGGAGGAGTCTCAAACCCGTACTCGCTGCCTTCCTTAACTAAATGGAAGCGTTAACTACAAATTGAGTTGAAAAGTTCTGAGGTAGCACTGCGGTGCTACCTTCGCTTTTATAGGGGCAAGCGGAGAACTAAACTGATATGACCTCCTATTACCGATTGAATTTAGTCACGTTTTGTTTACTGTTATCAATTAACGGTTAACAGTGAACCGTCAACAAACAACGAATTACTTACTTGGTTTCGGAGCCTGTATATCGAATTTCTGTCCAGCACCATAGGAGTCAATGTCTACTGCTTCGGAGCCGCCACTGACTAGGAGACTGAGCATTGAACCCAACTGCACCCAGACAAGCAAAGCCGGTAGCAGGACAATAACTGCCCCAATGGCATAGCTTAGCCAGGAGGTAAGACCAAACACCGAGAGGCTGGCTCCCATAAATAGACTTAGAAAAGTACACATTCCTATATAGGCTATTCTTATGTCAGGAGTATCGTAAGTAATTTGTTTCTCTGACTGACGGTTGGTATCCCACTTAGCCACCTGGTATTCCAACATATCTTTAAAAATGAACCCAAAGGCGATCGCAAAGAAATTAGTCACCATGATTATGGTGTATACGGGAGGATTCACAAAGGGTTCAGGATTCATAGCAGATTTAGTAAATTAAGATTTGTAAAGTATTGTATCAGGTAGAGCAGGAGTTTCTCCGTATCTCCTTGAAAAGGTTCTGAGTCCTCACGAGAAGAGTTTCATCTTGAACCACGCAGTTCTGATAAGATAAGCGTTGTCTGCTGCAATATTTCCGCAACTTCCCCGCAAGAGAGATGCAAAATCTTCATCAAGAAGCAGCTTGCTAGCACGCTAAGATCGCATCACTTGTGTAAAGTATTAATCAAGTTTTCTAAAAAGTAAGTATTAAGACTCAGACTAAGGTCAACAATAAAAGTATTGCCAATGACTTGGCTAGCTCTGGGTGCATGAAGAGAGCAGAAAGGTCAGAGCGACCGCACACTTGTTTTTGCTATAGATCAACGAGACGCTAACGAATAGGTCAATTAAGGGTTGCATCTGAGGTGGCTTTGACCAGCCATGAGTCCACGTAATTTTGATTTATTTGTCAAACATTCATGATAGCCTCCAAACCCTTGAGCATGTCCCTTGAAAGCCAAGAACTTCTAGAAGTGTCCACTGAAAAGGCTGAACTGATTGAGCAGCTATTAGCCATTGGTACAGCGCTTTCGAGCAGCAACAATTTAGATGAATTATTGCATCTAATTTTATCCAAAAGTAGGGAAATTACTTGTAGTGACGCAGGTAGCGTTTATCTGATAGACCGTAGTAATGTAATTCCAAAGTTGCTCTTCAAGGTCGCGCAGAATGATTCTCTACCGAGAGATTCCTTTCAGGAATTTGCGATGCCTCTGACTAAAAAAAGTCTAGCGGGGTATGTAGCGCTGACAGGTGAAAGCTTAAATCTGCCAGATGCCTATCAATTGCCATCGGATGTGCCTTACCAGTTGGATCGGAGCTTTGACACTAGTATGCCTTATCGCACCTGTTCGGTATTAGTGCTGCCGATGCAAGATCAAGATAGGGAAATTATCGGTGTCCTACAGCTAATTAACCGGAAGGTAAAATCCGATATTGTTTTGACACAACAGAATGCAATGGAGGTAACTCAACCTTATACCGAGTGGGAAGAACGCATTGTGCGATCGCTTGCTTCTCAAGCCGCCATTTCAATTGAACGTAACCACTTGCAAAAGAGTATTGAAAATCTGTTTGAAGGGTTTGTAAAAGCGTCGGTTCAGATTATTGAGGCACGAGATCCAACAACCTCTGGTCACTCGGAACGAGTCGCTGACTTGACTGTGCGCTTGAGTCAAGAGGCGAGTGCAATTAATATGGGGCCATTGCGGTCAATTTATTTTAGCGATCGCCAAATTCAAGAAGTTCGCTATGCAGCACTATTGCACGACTTCGGCAAAGTTGGCATTCCCGAAGCAATTTTAGGTAAGCAGAAAAAACTTTATCCTTCACAGCTAGACATCATTCGTCACCGCTTTGCTTTGGCACAGCGCACCTTAGAAATGGAATGCGCTCAAACAAAATTCAAGTATCTAGTTGAACACCCTAGCCACACCCATCAGGATGACTCGTCTTCCTCTGGCTGTTCCCACTGTGAGAAGTTAGAAAAAATTGATACCCAGCTAGCTCAAACGATTGAAACTCTAAATTACTATTGGGAGCTACTACAAGAACTTAATGAACCTGATGTTTTGCTGACAAGAGAATTTCAGGCTTTTTCTGAAGAAACTTCGGCTCAACTAGCCGCTTTGTCACAATACACCTATCGAGACGTTGATGGGGAAACTAAACCCTTGATTTCTCAAGCTGAGATGGAGCAATTGTTAATACCTAGAGGGAATTTAACACCGCAAGAACGCTTGGATATTGAATCACACGTTACTCATACTTACCACTTTCTTGAGCGGATTCCTTGGACGAAGCACCTCAAAGGCGTTCCTGCGATCGCCTACGGGCATCATGAGAAGCTAGATGGTAGTGGCTACCCCCAAGGCTTGAAACAAGACGAAATTCCTATCCAAAGCCAGATTCTCACGATCTCGGATATTTATGATGCTCTCACGGCTAGCGATCGCCCTTATAAGCGTCGGTTACCTGTGAACACCGTTCTCCACATCCTGCGACAGGAAGCTGCCAAAAACAAAATTAACAGTGACTTAGTTGAGTTATTTGAGCAACGCCAAGTGTTTACCGTTTTGGGCCACACGTTGCCAGTAGACGTTCATTCGGTTGCTTGATACTGAGTTGCACTCAAGGATGCGTACTGATTCGCTGAGAGAGAAAGGGAAAAGGCGAAGGGGCAAACGGGCAATTGGTTCCTTTTCCCTGTTTCTTTCTGAGAGCTAGACAGAGCGAGTTTTTGAGCCGTTTGCCCCATCTTCCTCCCGAACTGTTTGCAATTCTTATCTTTCGCGCTACTTTTCCCCACAGATTCCCCAGCGTTTCCACACAGCCTTTCAAAGTTTTCCACAGATTCCCACGAGTTTTCCACAAGTGTAAACGGTAGAATCGGGGGTTCCAGTCTTACTGGGGATTTCCTCAAGTGAATCTCTAAAGGTCAAGGTGGACTGAGTTCTTGTAAAGTTATGTAACGGAAATCGGGTTTTAACCCTGATTCTTTCGTGGCAATTTTGAAGGTTTGCGAGGGGTTGTAATATTTCGCAGCATTGACAACCCCACCCCATCTCAGCCGACAATGGTGCGACCAACCCATAAAAGTTTTGAATTGAGAAAAGCGATCGCGGCGGTAGAAGTGGGTGCTTTTTCCAAGTTCATTTGTCGCAAGCTTTCAGTTGGAAAGTCGGTTCCTCTCCGGCGCTGAAAGCAAGGTTTGCATTGTCCCAACACGCACGAAACGAGAGTTAAATATATATGAACGCAACCGTTAGCATCCTGGCAGAAATCCCTGAAGACCTGCACGAATCCCTTAAACGCTACCTGGAAACCCATCCTAGCTGGGATCAAGACCGAGTTTTTGCGGCAGCATTGTCGCTGTTTTTGCTCCAAAATGGGAGTAGTAAGACACCAGAAGCCTCCCAGAGCTATCGCGCTTGTGCGCGTGTCTATTTGGAATCCCTGTTTCAGCATCCTGCCTAAGTTAGGGACTGGGGATTAGGGGGTTTCTCAAGGGGAGGTTTCTAATAAAGGCTCTCAGTGATGAGGTGAAGGGGAGGTGGAGTGATAAGTGAAAAACTCCGACAGTTTATGTATGCTAACTTCCTAGCTCCCCACCTCCCTACCCCCCAGTCGCTAGTGCAAGAAGGCAGAAGGCTCTTATGCAGGATGCAGAAGGAATATTGCTTGTACTGTAAGCTTTTTAAACTTTTTCAACTGGATAGTTATTTCCGCCCCCCAATCGCTAGTTACCAGCCCTCAATGCCAGTAGAAACCTATGACAGAAGCTACCTCACAATCTACCCAATCTACTTTGGTTATTCCTCAGCTGATTGTAGGTTTGGGGAATCCAGAGGCGAAGTATGAGAAAACGCGGCACAATATTGGCTTTGATGCTGTTGATGCCCTAGCGAAGAGGTCACAGATTTCTTGGAATGAAAATCGTCGGTTTCAAGCACTGTTTGGGGAAGGGCAAGCAAGCAGGGTAGACAAATTACGTTTGCTCAAGCCACTTACCTATATGAACCGTTCTGGGCAAGCGATTCGTGCCGCGACAGATTGGTATAAGCTGCCACCTGAGTCAGTACTAATCATCTATGACGATATGGATTTACCAGTCGGACGTCTGCGTCTACGTCTTTCAGGTTCAGCAGGAGGGCACAATGGGATGAAGTCTGCGATCGCACATCTTGGTACTCAAAATTTCCCTCGTCTGCGGATTGGTATCGGTAAGTCGGGCACAGACAAAGATACTGTATCTCACGTTCTAGGGAAGTTTTCACCTCAAGAAACCCAGTTGATGTCAGAGGTTCTCCAAGTCGTGGTTGATGCCGTAGAACTTGCTCTCAGGCAAGGGGTTGAAAAGGCGATGAGTCTCTACAATAGTCGCAGTGTAGAGATTAATACCTAAATAGGATCGCGAACAATGTTCAGTGGTCAAAAAACCAATAACAACGAACAACGAACAACTGACAACTAATAACCAACCACTTACATAATTTGATTCAGGCAAGAAAGGTCAGCTGACCCAAAGTGGACACTCAGCGCTATATTCAAGTTTTCCAGAGATTTGATTAACCAGGGTACGCCGTCTCTCGCCGAAGTCTCGTAGTGGTTAAACAAAATGGAAAAGCGCTTTTCCAAGTAGGGCTTGACTTTCCGACACAACAACACAATCTTGAGTAACAAGCAAGTGGTTAGGGTTGCGCCTAGGTTAGTAATCAAATCGACAAAAACAAAGTGGTTAGGTCGCTGAGGACTCTCCACTACTAAGAAGTTTAAGAGTTGGCTGCAAGTTCGTACAATCAGGAATTCACTCGGCTTTTGGGAATCGCTAACTGGTAGAGTGTTTTTTAGATGAGTGTACAGTCGATCGTTAAACTGGCGCTTCCCATAGGCAGGGTCAATCGAAGCCGTCAGGTACTCATACAAATCATTTTTAAACTCTTTGTAGGAAACTGTCTGGCTAGTGTGAGTCAGGAAGCTTTGGGCAATATCCCGATAGGTATCAGAACCTTGGACTTTGCCAACAAACTGCTTAAGAGCTATCCCCAACTCGCGATCGCTTAATAGTGTAGGATTTCTGACTGGCTGAATAATTTTGTCTAATGTTTCTACAGACTGTGTACGCAAGGCTTGAGCGCGTCGCACCTGATAGGTAACGTATTGGGACAAATCAAACTCAAAGCGCCGCTGAACCCGTGATTGAATGTGTCGGACAGTCTGCTGATGCTCGTAACTACTATCTTCACTGAGAAGGCAGTGTTCATACAAGTAGGGATACCGCTGAATCAGGTTTCCTACTACCTTGGAATTATTAACTTCTGCCGTCTCACTCATCACGCGAGACAATCGCTGTAATGTTACATACTGCTCTGTCTCTGTGAAAAGCTGCACCAGTTGTCGTAGACGCCTTGCCCCGCGAGATTGCACCTTCATCGGATCAGGCGGATTTTCAAACAATGCGACTAACTCTGGAATCGCTCCTTGTTGTTGAGGACTCAACTGCCAGCGATTGATCAGTATGTGGCAGCATCGGTTGAGTACAAACCTGAAATCTTGCTCCGCCCGCTTGTCCATTGCCACCTTTTCCAAGGACAACCAGATTTGCGGGTCTACATATCTTGCGCCATCCAAAAAAAGGCGTTGGAAACGCTCAATTAACTGGCTACATGACTCTACCTGTACACAATAAAGTAGATGATCGTACAGTTGCTGCTCTTCTAGGCTAGTTTGTCGAATGTCAGTGTCTGTCCAAGTAGTCACTTTAGTGTGCCCCCTTACACGCAAATGCTAGGGCCAATAACAGGAGTTTTGTCGAGAAGATGCAAATTTAAACTTGACCTGCTCCTTAGGTAGATACTTAAAATTTAGATTAATCATAGATTATTTCTCTGATTTATGTGGGTATAATCAACGACTTACTAAATTAAGATAATCTATCCAAGGAAAAGCATATCTTGACCAAGTCTTCATTGGGATGCGTAGATATACGGCACTTTGTAAAGATTCAGTGAAGTAACCTCTTAGCCTCTTTAGACTATGTACTACCAGACCTTACTCAAGCAAAGCATAATTTTGTCAAATTAGGGGAGATAGACTTATGCCTTGTCAGATTTCGGTGACTCAGTTAGTTGACATCCTCGCAGCAACGCCAGTGAATCTATCAGAGGAAGTGGCTTTGGCTTGCTGTACGGGGATTACGACTGATACTCGCAGCCTCCAACTAGGTCATGTGTTTGTTGCGCTGCGCGGAGAAAAGTTTGATGGGCATGACTTTGCAGGAGTGGCTATTGAGAAAGGCGCGATCGCAGTAGTCAGTGACCGTCGCGCCGGGACTCAGCTTGATGGCATTCCCCAATTACAGGTAGAAGACACACTTCAGGCTTACCAGCAAATTGCTCGGTGGTGGCGTGATCAGTTTGATATCCCCATCATTGCTGTAACGGGTTCTGTAGGTAAAACAACAACCAAGGAACTAATTGCCGCAGTTTTATCAACCAAAGGCAACGTCCTCAAGACACAGGCAAACTACAACAATGAAATCGGTGTGCCTAAAACGTTGCTGGAATTAGGTTCAGAGCATGACTACGCCGTAATCGAAATGGCGATGCGGGGTTCAGGGCAGATTGCGCTATTGAGTCAGATTGCCCGTCCCACAGTTAGCGTTATTACAAATGTAGGAACCGCTCATATCGGACTTTTGGGTTCTGTAGAAGCGATCGCCCAAGCAAAATGTGAGTTGTTAGCCGAAATGCCTGCCACTGGTGTTGCGGTTCTCAATCACGATGACCAACGCTTAATTGAAACCGCCGCAACAGTTTGGCAAGGGCAAACCTTTACCTATGGGTTGGAAGCTGGTGATTTACAAGGGCAGCTGATTGATTCAGAAACACTCAGGGTTGAGGAAATGCGGCTTCCTCTGCCTCTTGCAGGTCGCCACAACGCCCTAAACTATCTAGGGGCGCTAGCGGTCGCGAAACTGCTCCAGATTGGCTGGAAAGGTCTAACAAAGGGGTTAGCCGTGGAACTTCCCACTGGGCGATCGCAACGCTACGACTTGCCTAACGATATTGTGATTCTCGACGAAACGTATAATGCTGGATTGGAATCAATGATAGCCGCGCTACATCTGTTGGCAGAAACCCCAGGGAATCGACATATTGCCGTGCTAGGCACGATGAAGGAATTAGGAGAGCGATCGCCTGAACTACATCAGCAGGTTGGCAATACAGCAGAGAAACTCAATCTCGATGCCTTGCTGATTGTGGTCGATGACCCAGAAGCAAAAGCGATCGCTTCCGGCACCACAACACTGCAAACTGAATGTTTTGACAACCGAGATGCCCTTGTCAGCCGTTTGAAGGAAATAGTACAACCAGGCGATCGCTTTTTGTTCAAAGCCTCGCGTTCAGTAGGACTCGATCAAATCATGAATCAATTTCGGGCAGAAATTTCTAGCTGAATTTTATTCCTTCAAAGTACCAGTCTTCTTAAAAGTCAAGCTAAGCCGGTTGACTCAAAGCATCAGTCAAATAATCAGCCGCCGTTTCCACTAAAGCGATCGCATTTTCATAAATCATTCGAGTTGGTCCCAAAATGCCCACACTCCCGACAGGTTGTTCCCCTTGCCGATAGGTAGCACAAACCAAGGCGCAGGTACGCATGGGTTCCAACTGATTTTCTGAACCAATTCGCACCGTCACCCGACGCTCCGATCCCAGTGTCTCCGGTAATTCAAAGATTACAGGCCAAAGTTGCTCCTGTTCCTCTTCCAATAAGTGCAGCAGCATCTTGACTTGCTGCAACTCCGAAAATTCTGGCTGGCGCAACACTTCTGAAATGCCACGAACCATGATTGGTGTAGGAACAGGTGCTTTGGCACGGCGAGTTACCTCGGCTAGCAACGTTCTTAACAAATCTGCATACCGAGCAAATTCCCGATCTAACTCACTCCAATCCAGCGTAGCCAGTTCACTAAGCGATCGCTCCCGTAGCTTACTATTCAAAAAGTTGGATAGAATCTGTAACTCCCGCTCCACAATCGACCCATCCACTTGAGCCTCATCCTTTGACTGGGGCAGTTCCATCAACACAGACTGCGTTTCATAAGAATCTGTTACCACAATTAACATCACTCGCCCTTGCTCTACCTGCACTAGCTGCAAATGTCGCAAGCGTGTAGTTCGAGTTTGAGGCATCGTGATTAAAGCAATGTATCCGCTGACAGCCGCAAGAATTTGCGCTGCATCTCGTAAGAGCTTCTCAAAGCTTGGATCTTCGCTCTTTAAATTGTCGCTGAGTAAATGCTCAACTTGACGCCCTAAAGCATCAGAAGGTGTGATTAGCTGGTCAACATAAATGCGGTAGCCAGAATCAGAGGGAACCCGTCCCGCAGAGGTATGAGGCTGATACAACAACCCCGATTTTTCCAGGAAGCCCATGCAAGAGCGAATCGTAGCAGGGCTGACACTCAAGTCATACTCTGCTGCCAAGGCTTTGGAACCCACTGGTTCGGCTGTCGCGATGTAGTGACGAATGGTTGCCCAAAGAATCTGTTGCTGTCGATTAGTCAGACTCACTTGCAGAGACATTTTGAACCAAAGTTGATTTTAATCAAATTTTAAACAGAAGCTAATGATTGTTTGGATTAGAAGATTAAGATGAACTACTAACCTGGCAGACTTCCATGCGGAAAAGTCTGGCTTGAGGTAAGTAGGATGAAGTCCAAAAGCACGTCTAGCATCTCTCGGTTGAGAGAAGTTACCAATCAAGTAGCTTGAAGTACGGAGCAAAAAGAGGCTGCGCCGTTATCTAAATTACTATTGGCTTTAAGATAGCAGAAGAATGCCAGTGACAGTGGGTTGCCGTCTTCTTCCTCTAGTACTGAGGAATACTCGAATCCACAATCAGCGAGTAGGCATCAATGCCCCCTACGATATTTTTGACATTCGTAAACCCCTGACTCATCAACCAGCGGCACATCTGAGCTGAGCGCACGCCATGATGACAGAGTACCAGTGTCTCGGCGTTCGGGTCAAAGCGAGTGTGAATATGATCTGACCAGTCAGCAAAGTCACTCAATGGGAGATTCTCGAAGCCATCGAGATGTGCGATCGCAATTTCCTGTTCTTCTCGGACATCGATTAGTTGAAGACTTTCAGGAGATTGGGCCATACGCATTGCCAGTTGTTCAACACTAATTTGAGGAACAGCTTGAGTAGAAAATTGATGTGCCATTAGATGAATTACGTTGATTTCGTTGTGAGTCTACAGGTGAATACCAACAGAAAGCGGCAATAGTACCGAAATAGAGACCTTTGAGACCTTCTCTAGCAACTCAATTACCGACTCCCTATCTTTAAGCTAAGCTCCATTGATTGAAGTACACAAGTGTTGGAGAAAAACTCTCCTTCCCAATCCCCAATCCCTATTTTCAAACCAGACGTATTCCAGGGCAGCATATAATAGGCGTGGAATTGGTACTCTTTCTCGGTCAATCGCCCCAAAGACGCGCTCGGAATTCACAATGAAGCTACGTTCATTTTTTTATGCCTTGGCAGCGGGTACTGTTGCGCTGCTAGCTATTGCTGCCGTTGGATTTTCTTGGTTAACCTCCCAAAGCCCCTTGAACATACTACGGGGGGGAACGGTGACAAACCCAACAACTACGATATTCGTGCCAAAACAGGCACCGATAATGGCATCATTGCTTGTGAATCCAGACCGCTTGGAGGCATTTCGGCAACTGGTTGCCCGTCCGGCAAACCGACGGCGATCGCGTGCTGAATTAAACCAGATCGAAGAAAGTTTACTCGCCAATACAGATATCAACTATCGACGGGATATCCAACCCTGGATTGGGGATGAGATAACATTCGCTGTCACATCTTTAGATTTTGACCGTAACCAAGAGAATGCTGCCCAGCCTGGGTATTTAGTTGCCGCTACAACCAAAGACGCTCAAAAAGCCCGCGAGTTTCTACAACTGTTTTATTCCAAACAAGCGATCGCAGGGACAGAAGATTTAGTCTTTGAACAGTACAAAGGTGTCAATCTAACTTACAAACGTCCCATCGCACCGATTGTCGGTTCCAATCAAACCCCGACTCCCCCAGTTTGGACAAGTGCTGTAGTAGGCGATCGCTTTGTACTTTTTGCCAATCATCCGAAAGTGTTGCGTAATGCCCTCAATAACGTCCAAGCGGCAAACCTCAACCTGGAGGATGACCCTGAATACCAACAAGTGTTACAAAGCTTGAATGAACCTCGGATTGGTTTTAGCTTTGTCAATCTTCCGGCGTTAGCCGCATGGATTTCTAATCAACCGATACCCACACAAGAGTCCTTCCAAGCGTCTGATACAGTAGCGATCGCTTTGTCGTTAAACAGTCAAGGCTTACTTGCCCAAACCGCATTACTGGGAAGCCAGCCAAGTGAGCAGAGTCAAAGTCCCACCCTTTCTAAGCCAGTAGAGGCATTGCAGTACATCCCGGCTGAAAGTAGCTTAGCGATCGCTGGTACTGATTTAAACCAATTCTGGAATCGCCTCTCCACGGCACGAGGGGATGATGACACCCTGAAGTCACTACTTGACCAACCCATTGCCAGTTTGCAGTCGCGTTGGGGTATTCAATTACCGGAAGATATTTTCAGTTGGGTACAAGGGGAATATGCCTTGTCCCTGCTACCCCGTCCTGATAGAGATAATCCAGATTGGATTTTTGTTGCCGAAAAAGTGCCTGGTACAACAGCAGAGGAATCAATTGAGCATCTAGACGCTGTCGCAAAGCAACAAGGACTCAGTATTGGAAATTTGCCTCTAGGAGATAAGACAATCACAGCTTGGACCAAACTTCTCACAACCTCAGCTATCACAGGGAAAGATGACAATTTGCTGAAGCTAGAGGCACAAGTGCGTGGTGTCCACACGGCTGTTGGGAATTATGAGGTTTTCACTAGCTCTATTGAGGCAATGGATGAAGCGCTGCAAGGGTTGGAGAATTCGTTGGTAAAGAGTGACAAATTCAAAAATGCGATCGCACCTTTACCTGAACAAAATGATGGCTATCTGTATCTTGACTGGACACAGGGAGAGACGTTGATCAAGCGTCAACTACCAATTGTTCAAGTCGTGGAACTCGTGGCAAAGCCGTTATTTGAGCATTTGCGATCGCTAAGTATTAGTAGCTACGGTATCGACAATGGCGTTCAACACAGCAAACTGTTTTTCCAGTTACATAATGCGAACGAGTCATAGCCAATACTCTTGCTCAAGGGTTACTCACCACAACGATGTATAGCAGTAGCCACGAATGTTAGGACATTAACGGGAGAAGAGCGTTCCCTAGAAGTGAGCCGATTTGACCCAAAGCTGACCGCTGATTGCTATAACGTCATCCAATTCAACGTGCCGATTGTAATGGAATCTACAAAAAGACCGAGAGTGAAAATTTGCTGCATTGGCAGTGTTGAAGAGGCTAAGCTAGCAATTCATTACGGTGCTGCGGCATTAGGCTTAGTGTCGGAAATGCCGAGTGGGCCAGGAGTAATTTCGGAAGGGCTGATTGCCCAAGTAGCAGCAAGTGTGCCACCTACTGTGTCTTCGTTTTTGCTAACTAGTAAAGTAGAACCACTCGCAATCATTGCCCAGCAACGACGCTTGGGTGTGAATACGATTCAGATTTGCGATCAGCTCGAATTGAGCAAATATGAGGATTTACGTCAGGCATTACCAGGAATTGCGATTATCCAGGTAATTCACGTCACAGGTTCAGAATCAATCGAAGAGGCAGTTGCGGTAGCGCCTCACGTTCACGGGATTTTATTGGATTCTGGAGATCAATCTTTGGCGATTAAAGAACTTGGTGGTACAGGACGAATCCACGATTGGGAAATCAGCCGACGCATCCGAGAGCGAGTTGATGTCCCTATTTTCTTAGCAGGAGGACTCAATCCGGATAACGTTATCGCCGCTATTCGACAGGTAGAACCGTTTGGTGTGGATGTTTGCAATGGTGTTCGCACCAATGGAAAACTGGATGAAGTGAAGCTATCCCAATTTTTCACTCAAGTTTCAGAAAGCTTCTATAGCGATTCAGAAACCTAACTAACAGAAGTTAGAGACACAGTATGCTGTACTCCGATGTGTAATTGTAGATAGAAGACTTTTTAAGGTAAAACAGAAACTCTTCTAAGCTAATTTTGACTCGGTTCCTTCTTCTAACGTCTTCCGTAGCTCTGTATTTTCCTGAACTGCCACAAGCACAGACTTGAGGGCGGCAGCCCAACCTAGGGACTTGTCATAAAATTGCTCTTGTACTCCAAGGCAGCCTTGTTGCTTTTGTTTATAAAATTCGCGAACATCACACAACTTCAGTATGGCATCACCATAAGCTGTCCAGTCATTAGGTTGCACTTCCACAACAGCAGGTTCTACATACGATAAGGCTGGACAAACCGCTGAGGTAACTACAGGACGCTTCGATAAAATTCCTTCAACGACAACCTGGTTGAAGCCTTCAACAAAGTCTGTCCTTGTTGGCACAATAACAACATGAGAACGGTTAAACATCTCGCGCATTTGTGTCTTGTTACAGTGACCGTGGCAAACAAAGTAAGACTCTAATCCAGCCGCTTTGACACTCTCACGCAAAGCCTCCAGTGCTGAACCCTTACCGCAAATATCAAACCTGATGTCCTGTCTACCAAGGGCAACAAAACGCTTAGCAATTTCTAGAAGATCAAAAACTCCCTTGCTGTGTTCAATCCGCCCCGCAAACAACACTCGAAATGGCGAATGTTCTTCGTCTGGTTCACCCACCTCTGCAAACTCGGTGCGCTGGTAGGTGGGTAAAAAATTTACGAGTGGCAGGTTTTCACTTTCTGTAAGCTGTTTTAGTTGCTCATTTATTTCATTTGAGGCTGTCAAGATAGCCGTACACCGATTAGCGAAAAAATCACTGCTAAGTTTTAAAAGTATTTTCTGTTCTCGGCTTTGGGGGATATACTTCCGCCAAAGAACGCAGTGCAGTGATGGAATAACTTGCACCCCCAACCAAGAGAGTATCGATAAGACAAACCAATGGGTTGTGCCATCTGCCACTACAGCAACGTTGCTTCTGAAACGAATGGCGGAGGCAATTAGCTGTAACCCAGACCACAACTGTCCTAAGTGATAAAAAATTCCTGATGAATCTCGCCAAACAATTGGACGATGCTCAATTAGGAATTGACCATCACGAAACAATTTCTTTTTTGGATGCGAAGAAATCACGTATGCTTGTGCATTCAATGCGCGACACACTTCGTAGAACTGACTGGAATAGGTTATTGAAACTTGGGAAGGATCGTCGTGCCCCTCAACCCAATAACCATAAGTTCCAATTACATCTCCAGGACCGGCAGCATATAAAACTCGCAGTGCCTTTGACATTAACCTATGCCTCAATGTTGAGCAGAAACTACAGTTCTCGCACTTGCCTCAAAATTAACTGCCAAGAGGTTTGGCAAGATAACTAGTTGCCGAAACTTCGTTGAAGGCAACGTAGTTTTTTTTGCAAAGTTAGTTGTTCTGGGAATTTATACATCTAAGTAACCAAACAGAATTAATTACATACTGATTTTTTACTAGGTAAGAATTTCACCCTAGATTTTGTGTAATTAATTGTGTGCAACTACTTATCTTCAGGATAGTCGTTTAATTGATATTTATATTATCTTAGGTAGAGATAAACTCAAGAAATTGTATAGTTTTATACAGGCAGTAGCAAAAGCTTGTTAAGGCGTTTGCTGTCCTAGAGGTTGACTTTGTTGTTTCAGACATTTCTGGAAGAAACCCCAACCTCTCATCAATAGCATTCCTCTTCTGGTTCACGTTATAGGCTTGCAATAAGTCATTCGCCTCCGAAGCACCATAAGAAAGCCAGCAAGGCAATTACTAAGCTCAATGAGGTGAAGGGCTTTAATGAATTCAGAAGGTTCAGGGGAACAAAGACAAGAACTTCTGAAAAGAACCAACTACTCCATAGCAGCAGTGTAATCAAGATAATGAGGGACATAATTCCTCCGAAACAAGAATCAGAACCGAAAAAGTAATGTGGCAGACAGCAGAGTGTCACTTCTGTTGTTTTGTAAGTGCCTTAGTTTAGATAAGACAATAGTAGACAGTCTCATCTGTATTCCGTACTCAACTGGGGAGAGAACTAATTCCCAGTATTTCTAGGAGGGTCAAGGCGTATGCGACGGTTATATGGTGGAGGTGTCATTGCATTGATTGCAGCCTTAAGCGCTACACCAGTATTATCCCAGGCTGCAAATTTCGATAATCTGACATTAGCACCTGGTTTTCCCAAAGGAGCAGGACAGGTTAGTGGTTACACGGGTGGTGGCTACTCATTATCATCAATTGCTAATAGCGATCGCAACAATAAACCTTGTATCGGTTTTGGTGACCCGACACCTGATCACATTATGGTCTTGCAGCAAGACTTCTCAAACCTCAGCGTACTCGTCAACACGGGGGGAAAGGATACAACCTTAGTGGTTCAAGGTCCAAATGACCAGAGCGTTCGCTGTGGGGATGATACAGGTTCCAGTAAAGATGCCAGTGTGCAAGGCTCAAACTGGTCAGCAGGCACATACCGGATTTGGGTTGGTTCCTTTGAGTCAGGACAAAGGCTGGATTACACCCTAACTGTGCGTGAGTAGGGAAGTTAAGATAGTTTGTGACTTGTTTTACCATTCGCTAGGTAACCTGCTGTGCTATCTGCGCTTCTTACTGACTTCCGTATCATCTTTGAGCGTGACCCGGCTGCCCGTAACTGGCTAGAGGTTTTGTTTTGCTATCCCGGTTTACAGGCTCTACTGTTCCACCGTATCTGTCATTGGCTTCACCTTGTAGGAATTCCTTTCATTCCTCGCTTAATCTCTCAGTTCTCTCGCTTTTTGACGGGTATCGAAATTCACCCTGGAGCAACGATTGGGAGGGGTGTTTTTATTGACCACGGTATGGGCGTTGTCATTGGTGAAACAGCAATGATTGGAGACTATGCCCTGATTTACCAAGGCGTTACTCTGGGGGGTACGGGTAAAGAGGGGGGTAAGCGGCATCCTACACTAGGAGAGAATGTCGTCGTTGGTGCTGGTGCTAAGGTTCTAGGCAATATCCAAATCGGCAACAATGTTCGCATTGGTGCTGGTTCAGTCGTGTTGCGCGATGTTCCTTCTGATTGCACAGTGGTTGGTGTACCTGGCAGAATTGTCTATCGCTCTGGTGTGCGAGTTAACCCACTGGAACACGGTAGCTTACCTGATTCAGAAGCAACAGTAATTCGCGCTTTAGTAGACCGTATTGAGGCACTAGAACAACAAGTACAGGATTTGATAGAGCAACCGTCTTCAACAATGCCCCAACTTCAGGCTGTCTCTTCCAAGATGGATTCTCCAGATGCGGCTGAGCAGTTTGCTAAGAGTTGCCATATTAGCGATCAAGTCATTCAGCAGTTTTTTGATGGTGCTGGTATTTAGCGACTCACGGATTGACCGCTTGTTTAGACCATTCCTGAGAATTGTTTCGGTAGTAAAGCCATCGGTTTTGTGGGTCGCCTCGTAACTCCAAGTGGTCTACCTCTATAGGTTCTAGCAACAACAAGCAAAAATTCGGGAGTGGCTGCTCTGGGTCAGGTGACGGTGGCGAAAAGGCACCGTTATTTTCTGTTCTAGCTTCACCAGGATGAGGCCAGGCAAATTGTAGACGCGCTGGGTCAGAAAGCTCTTGCCAAGTGGTTTTACGGGCAGCTTGTAAGGCTTGGTCTGGATAATCTGCTCTAACTAGAGTTAGTTGACCCGCCAAACGAAATTGTTCTCGACTTTCAGGAAAATACCAACAAGCTTCTCCCCAAGGTTGGTCGTCAATTTGGTCTGCTTTCTGGCTACGGCAATCCGTAATAATTTTGAGTTGGTTAGTGTCGTCTAGAAACCCGCGAAAGACCACAGTACGGTTGGCAGGACGCCCATCTGCACGAAGCGTTGCCAGTTGAAAGTAGCGGGCGTAGGGCAGTTTGCGGTTTTTGTGGAGCGCACGGGCTAGTAGCGATCGCCAAGGAGCAAGAGGCATTTGGTGGTGTAGGTTACAGCTCTACACATAGCGCAAATCCTTTGATTTTTCAATATTTGCCCCCATATCTAACATCGCGTATAGTCAGGGTTTAGCTAAACCGACAACAGATTCTAACTATGGTTCGAGAGCTTGAACGGGAGCGCCAAAAGCGCGATTTCCCAGAAACAGCACCTGCTGCTAATCCAGTATTTTTCAGAACTTACAGCCGCCGCACACAAACAGGGCGCGAGACTTGGGAGGAAGTATGCGATCGCACAACCCAAGGTCTGGCTAAATTAGGCAAGTTGAGTGAGCGTGAAGTCACCCTTCTACACCGAATGATGAGCCAGATCAAAAGCCTCCCGTCCGGGCGCTGGATGTGGGTTGGTGGCACCGAATGGATCGAAAGAAAAGAGAACTTCTCAGGAGCCTATAACTGCACCAGCACTAATGCAGTAGACTGGCGTGCCTTTGGCTTAATGATGGATCTGGCGATGATGGGGTGTGGCACGGGTGCGGTACTTGAACCAAAGTACATTAACCAACTCCCACTCATTCGTAACCAACTGACGATAACCTTACAAGGTGAAATTGGTTCTACCCCAGTTCAAGAGCGTCGTGAACAGACAGACGTAAAGATGGAGGGAAGCCAAGTCACCATTCACGTAGGAGACTCTCGCCAAGGTTGGGTGCAGTCTTATCAAACCTTGCTGGAATTAGCTACAGATGAGCAATTCTCAGGTGAAGTAAACGTATTAATTAACCTCAGTGATGTCCGTGCTGTAGGAGAACGCTTAAAAGGCTTTGGTGGCGTTGCAAATCCTGTTAAACTGCCCGAACTTTATCAGCGTTGCGCTTCAATTCTCAATAAAGCCATAGGAAGACAATTAAATTCAGTTGAATGCTGTCTATTAATCGATGAAGCTGCAGTCACAATAGTGGCTGGAAATATACGCAGAAGTGCTGGAATGCGCCAGTTCGATGCCAATGATCAATCAGGCGCTAATGCCAAGACTAATCTGTGGCAGCAAGATGAAAATGGCAATTGGCGTATAGATCCAGAACGCGATGCACTGCGGATGGCTAACCACTCTCGCGTTTATCACCATAAGCCTACATTGGAAGAATGTATAGAAGCTGTTAGAAAACAGTATTATTCAGGCGAGGGTGCAATTCAATGGGCTGGTGAGGCAGTAGCTAGAGCCAATTGTGACTTGCTGCCGACTCAAGAGCTAAGAAAAGATTTTCTAAAATCTTACGAACAAGGAACAGCTAAACAATGGTTGCAAGAGCAATATCCTGATCTTGCTCCTGATGAATTAGAGCATCGGTTAGCTCGTGTTGGGCTTAACCCGTGTGGTAATGAATTTGCCTCACGCTAAAAACCCTGCAAAATCGGTAGAGGCTGAGAGGCGAATACCGAGGTAAGTAAAAGAACTAAAAAGCTTTTGCCACCGTACAGCGTAGAGAGTGAAACTAGATTAATAAAAAATATATTTATATAAAAGTCTAGAATATAATCTCTCCAAGAGTGTAGGGGTATGTATGAATAAAAAAGAGTATATAAATCGAACTCTTTTTATAGATTTTACATACAAAATGTACGCGGAGCTTACACAAAAAGGAAGTGTAAGAACTAGAGGATAAAAAGCCTTTAGGGTAACAAAACTGGAAATCATCGGCTCTAATTTTCATTGCAATCTAGCTGAAATTCATCTCAACTTAATCGATCCACAGAACTACAAAGAACAAGAGGAGGCGTTTACTGCTGGAGCGCTATCTGTCGCGGGACTGCTAAATCACGAATTTGTTGAAGAACGCTACCGAAAGTCACGAGAACTTGATCCAATCGTCGGTGTCTCCTTCACTGGCTTATTTGACTTTTTCGTGAATGCCTTTGGCGTTGATTGGTTGCGCTGGTGGGAAGCTGGACGGCTAGAAACGTCGGTAGGATTGGAGTTTAAGCGACAGGAGCAGGAATACCTGACTCGCTGGAAAAACATTGTGCAACGGGTAGTGTGGGATTATTGCGATCGCCATTCCTTGAAACGTCCAAATCGTTGCACTACAGTTCAGCCTAGCGGTACAAAATCTCTACTGACAAGTGCTTCCCCTGGCTGGCACCCTCCGAAGGCACAACGTTTCCTACGTCGGATTACATTCAGGAAGAATGACCCTGTAGCCCTAGCTTGTATTGACTACGGTTACAACGTTATTCCGTCTCAGTCTGACAAAGATGAGCAAGGGAATCTTCTAAACGATCCCTTTGATCCAAGATGCACTGAATGGCTTGTAGAAATTCCGGTTGCTGTACCTTGGGCTGATTTACCAGGAGCTGATGAAATTGACATTTCTCAGTTTAGTGCGATCGCACAGCTGGATTTTTACATGCAAGTCCAGAAATTCTATTGTTCACACAATACAAGTGCGACAATCGAGCTGCGCGAAAACGAGATAGATGACCTTGGGATTCGGATTTATGAAGCAATCAAAGGTGATGAAGGCTATATTTCCGCAGCACTTCTATCACGCTTTGATGATCATCAAACCTTCCCACGTTTGCCGTTTGAACCGATAGCGCGTCAACAGTATGAGCAGTTTATGCAGGAAGTAGAACACAGGCGCAAAACGAGCGATTTTCATCTAGCATTGAGTCGCTACGATAGTGAAGCGGGGCGGGATAGCCTCCTTTCAGGTGATTTCTTAGAAGCAGGCCCAGCCGGATGTGACTCAGATAAGTGTCTATATCCAGAGCAGAAGTCTGTGTAGAGTCCACAGTAGGCTGCTAAGCAAAAGACACGCTAGGATGCCAGAAGAATCAGTAAGCAAAAAGCGGCAGCAACAAGGAGATACATAAATGTTCCTCACTGAACTAACACCAATTTTGAAAGAACTGACCCAACAGCCTGTTGCTTTCTTGGGCGGATTCTTTTCTGGAGTATTTCGCCTCAATCTTTCAGATGACCCAGTGAAAAGCTGGTTAGATCAGCAAGCTGGCGTTAGTAGCTACACAGCTACAACTACTAGCAGTGATAATGGCAAAACTACTGGACCTCAATCAATTTCGATTGATTAAGGCTCAATTTAGCTAAATCGGACAAAACTATGGGGTTTACTGAATCAGCAGTAGACCCCATTGCACTTTTGTGTTATCGCATATGTGAAGTAGATAACACTTGTGAACCAAAACAGTAGGATATGATAATACGATATGTACAAGTTCAGTTCTACCTTTGGTTCAGTTTATGGTTTTGCGATCGCCATTCCGAGGCGATGCCCTTTGGGGAATTGCTTCGTGGTTGCTTACCCTAAAAAAATTACCATCGGTCAATCAGACAAGATTGTGAGCAACCTACATCCTCTAATTCGAGTCTGCCTTTCTGAACTTTAGTTCCTCGTTCAGCTTTATCGATCGACATGACCATTTACGTTGGAAACCTGTCTTACCAAGCTACCGAAGACGACTTAAGCTCAGTATTCGCCGAGTATGGCACTGTTAAGCGAGTTGTGTTACCTACAGATCGTGAAACGGGTCGGATGCGCGGATTTGCCTTTGTTGAAATGACAGAAGATGCCCAAGAAGACGCTGCCATCTCTGAACTAGATGGTGCCGAGTGGATGGGACGTCAGTTGAGAGTGAACAAAGCTAGACCAAAAGAGGAGAATAGTCGCGACGGCGGCGGCGGTGCAAAGCGCAATAATCGTTTCTAAACAAGCATTTGATGTCATTAATGGGTGTCTATCTGCACAATAGATAGAACCAAGAGCTGACCCTAGCCGTGACGCGGCACGGCTAAGTTTTGTCTTTCCTGAGCAATTAGGGTAGATAAGGGACGAGTTGTCGGCGTGAATCACGTCACCACTCGTCACTTAATTACTTAAAATTCAGGGAGACGGGTCAATCGCCTAGACAGATACCCAAACCTCTAGCCGTTTTAACTAGGGTGCTGTTGGCATCCACAGCTTGGTATTTGCTAATCGCTGACTCAATCGGCACATTGACCACCTGACGGTTTTGCCAGGTTACGATCTGGTCATATTGTCCTGCGGCAATTAAATCAACGGCAGCAACACCAAAGGCGGATGCTAGTAAACGGTCAAGCGGTGACGGGATTCCCCCACGCTGTATATGTCCCAAAACAGTAACCCGTGTTTCCGCACCACTACTAGCAGAAATCCGGTCAGCAAGATATTGACCAATACCGCCTAAACGACATCCACCAAAGCGATCGCTATTTGTCACCACCTCACCCGCTTCCGTGCAAACTGCCTCAGATACAATCACAACACTGAAGTGCTGACCTCGCTCCTGACGCTCTTTAATTTTGCGGCAGACATTTTCGAGCGTATAAGGAATTTCTGGGATCAGGATAACATCAGCGCCTCCTGCAATCCCCGCAGAAATTGCAATGTGACCCGCATCTCGACCCATTACTTCTAGAATCATTACGCGATCATGGCTAGCGGCAGTAAAGTGTAGGCGATCGAGCGCTTCTGTTGCGATATTAACTGCCGTATCAAACCCAATTGAACGTTCTGTAACTCCAACGTCATTGTCAATCGTTTTGGGAATGGCAACAAAATTAAGATTGCCTTGCAGAGCAATTTTCCGGAGAATCGCTAAACTACCATCTCCCCCAATCCCAATCAAGGCATCAAGACCAAGTTGGTGGTATCCCTCAATAATGTCATCAGAGCGATCGCGTAATGTACCATCTGGCATCGGAAAAGCAAACGGGTTGCCCTTATTCGTTGTTCCCAACACAGTTCCACCCTTCGTTAGGAGTGCATCGACATTATCCGGAGCAAGCGTAATCACTTGCGGGGGACGATGCATTAACCCGTTAGTTGCGCGACAAATCCCCAGCACTTCCCAGTTGTAAGTACCCACAGCACGCTGAGTTACCGCCCGAATCACCGCATTCAAACCAGCACAATCTCCACCACTGGTCAGAACGCCAATCTTTTTCTGTTCTCCCATAAACCTTGTTCAACCTTGAAATTTTGTCTCATCCACTAAATCTGACCTCACAGGTAGTCACTTAGACAAGACAGGCAGTGTAAAGATTTGATTTCTATAGTTCGTCTAAAGTTAGACGCTTCATTGGCAATGCCTCCCTAAGATAAGAAATAAAGATGATCGAGCATTCAGCTTTCTTGAGGCAGTCTTATGAGCAACTGCCCTACAGGTAAGAGTGCATGACTCGATAGGGAGGACGAAACTTATGGCAGATGTGGATCAGCCCGTAGCTCAGGAGTACGCCCTGGATCGCGACTGCACAACGTTGTCTCGGCACGTTCTACAGCAACTCCAAAGCTTTTCGACAGAAGCACAAGATCTCAGTGCGCTCATGAGTCGCATTGCCTTAGCCGCAAAGCTAATTTCTCGGCGCTTGAGCCGCGCCGGATTAGTGGAAGGAGCGTTAGGATTTACAGGGAATGTCAATGTGCAGGGAGAATCTGTCAAGAAGATGGATATCTACGCCAATGATGTTTTTATATCGGTGTTTAAGCAAAGCGGTCTGGTCTGTCGCTTGGCATCCGAGGAAATGGAAAAACCCTACTACATCCCGGAAAATTGCCCGATTGGACGTTACACCCTGCTCTATGACCCCATTGATGGCTCCTCGAATGTAGACATCAACTTGAATGTTGGAGCGATTTTTTCAATCCGCAAGCAAGAAGGAGATGATATCGACGGCGATGCCCGTGATCTGCTACAAAATGGGCATAAACAAATTGCTGCTGGTTATGTCCTGTATGGACCAAGCACAATGCTGGTGTACTCAATTGGTACAGGGGTTCATTCTTTCACGCTTGATCCCAGCTTAGGCGAGTTTATCCTTTCCAATGAAAACATCAAGGTGCCAGACCACGGTCCCGTCTATAGCGTCAATGAAGGTAACTTCTGGCAGTGGGATGAGTCAATCCGAAACTATATTCGTTATGTCCATCGCCATGAAGGATATACCGCCCGTTATAGTGGGGCATTAGTAGGAGATTTTCACCGGATTTTGTCTCAGGGTGGAGTCTTCCTGTATCCCGGTACGTTGAAGAAACCGGAAGGAAAGTTGCGTCTACTCTATGAATCCGCTCCGCTTGCCTTTTTGATAGAGCAAGCGGGTGGTAGAGCGAGTACGGGAACCCAGAATCTTTTGGACGCAGTGCCAGAAGCACTCCATGCGCGAACACCCTTGTTTATTGGGAGTAAAGAGGATGTTGCGCTTGTAGAGTCCTTTATTCAAGAGCGGGCACGGGAGTCAGAAAAAACGGTAATGGCTCGTTCTTAGAAGCTTGTTGTTGGTTGTTGATTCATCAATAACCCTCAGCCAATCACGATCACAAATAGCAGGAGTCAAGTTAATGACATCGACAGCAAATAATCCGATCTTTCAGATTGAACAACAGTATGGTCAGAGTATCTGGATGGATAATCTGAGCCGTACTTTGATTGAGTCCGGTGAACTCAAGCAGATGATTGAGGAACGGGGGATCGTAGGAATCACCTCCAACCCAGCGATTTTTGAAAAAGCGATCATCGGTAATGCCGTCTACGACGCGGATATCGAAGAGGGCATCCGTGCAGGTAAATCGGTTCAGGAGATTTATGAATCCCTAGTGTTTGATGACATCCGCAATGCTTGCGATATCCTCAGACCTATCTATGAGTCGTCCAATGGTCTTGATGGCTATGTAAGTATTGAAGTGCCGCCAATCATTGCTCACGATACTGAAAAGACGATTGAAGAAGCCCGACGGTATTACGCACAAATTGGTCGGGAGAACGTAATGATCAAGATTCCAGGAACATCTAAAGGCTTGCCAGCCGTCGAGCAAGTGATTAGCCACGGAATTAACGTCAATGTTACCCTGCTTTTCTCGGTAACTAGCTACGTTGAGACAGCTTGGGCTTATATTCGGGGATTGGAAAAGCGGGCAGAGCAAGGGCAAGATATCAGCAAAATTGCCTCGGTAGCTAGTTTCTTCCTGAGCCGGATTGATAGCAATATTGATGATCGCCTTGACGAAAAACTCTCTGAGGGCGTTGATGACCTGAATATGGAGGCACGGCTTAAGGCAGTTAAGGGCAAAATCGCGATCGCCAATGCTAAAGTTGCTTATCAGAAGTACAAAGAGATTATTGGAAGCGATCGCTGGAAAGCATTAGCAGAAAAAGGAGCAAAAGTCCAGCGTCTTTTGTGGGCAAGTACAGGCACGAAAAACCCTGAATACAGCGACGTTATGTACGTCGATGAGCTAGTGGGCCCCGATACGGTCAATACCTTGCCACCTAGCACAATTGAAGCCTGTGCTGATCACTGCTCCCCTGCTAGCCGCATTGAAACGGGTGTTGACGAAGCCTACCAAGTGATCGAATCTCTTAAAGATGCCGATATTGAGATCAATCTGGACGAGGTGATGGACGAACTTCTTGATGACGGCATTGCTAAGTTTGTTAAGCCCTTTGAGTCCTTAATGTCATCTCTAGAAGACAAAGTCAAAAACTTGGCAACGACAGTGTAATCAGTTTTTAGTTTTTAGTTGTTGGTTGTTAGACAAGAGAAGTTGTTAATTCCCTATAACATTAAACAACCAACAACTAATAGCTCTTTCTAACAACTCGCCCACTAACCAACCACTAACGACGAACAACCCTATGGTGACTCTGCTAGAAAATCCTCTGCGCGTTGGATTGCAACAGGAGCGGACGCCGGAACCAGCCATCTTGGTGATTTTTGGAGCGTCTGGAGACCTCACCCAACGCAAGCTTGTCCCAGCAATTTACCAGATGAAACGCGATCGCCGCCTACCACCGGAAACCACGATTGTTGGTGTGGCGCGTCGAGAGTGGAGCCACGATTACTTCCGGGAGCAGATGCGCGAGGGCATTGAGCAATTTTCCACAGGCATCGGAGCCGAGGAAATGTGGGAAGACTTTGCCCAAGGGTTGTACTACTGTCCCGGTGACATTGATAACCCGGAAAGCTATCAGAAGCTCAAAGCCCTCCTTGAGGAACTAGATGGGAAGCGGGGGACGCGAGGTAACAGAGTATTTTACCTGTCCGTTTCTCCCAAGTTTTTCCCAGAAGCAATCCGACAACTGGGAGCAGCAGAAATGCTAACTGACCCAGTAAAGAGTCGCTTGGTGATTGAAAAACCCTTTGGTAGAGATTTGAGTTCTGCTCAGAAGCTGAACCGGGTTGTGCAACAAGTCTGCAAAGAACAGCAGGTTTACCGCATCGACCACTACCTAGGTAAAGAAACTGTTCAGAATCTCTTGGTGTTCCGCTTTGCCAATGCCATTTTTGAGCCACTGTGGAATCGTCAGTTTGTTGACCATGTTCAGATTACAGTGGCAGAAACGGTAGGGGTTGAGGATCGAGCGGGTTACTACGAAACCTCTGGCGCACTGCGGGATATGGTACAGAATCACCTGTTGCAGGTGTTTTGCCTGACAGCGATGGAACCCCCCAATTCGCTAGATGCTGATAGCATCCGGACGGAGAAAGTTAAGGTACTTCAGTCAACCCACCTAGCAGACATCAATAACCTAGAAGTTTCAGCCGTTCGGGGTCAGTATTCAGCCGGTTGGATGAAAGGCAAGCAGGTTCCAGGCTACCGGGAGGAGCCTGGAGTTGACCCCAACTCGACTACACCAACGTATGTAGCAATGAAGCTACTGATTGATAACTGGCGTTGGCAAGGCGTACCTTTCTATCTACGGACGGGTAAACGCTTGCCGAAGAAGGTGAGTGAGATTTCAATCCAGTTCCGTGAGGTGCCGTATCTGATCTTTCAATCGGCGGCGCAGCAGGCTAGCCCCAATGTGCTGACGATGCGGATACAACCCAATGAGGGGATTTCGTTGCGCTTTGAGTCAAAAATGCCTGGACCCAACCTACGCACCCGCACGGTGGATATGGATTTTAGCTACGGTTCTTCGTTTGGAATCTCAACCTCTGATGCTTATGATCGCTTGTTGCTCGACTGCATGGTAGGTGACCAAACTCTATTTACCCGTGCTGATGAAGTGGAAGAAGCTTGGCGGGTTGTGACTCCAGCACTGGCGGCTTGGGAGGCACGAACTGACCCAGCGTTGATTCCCAAATACGAAGCAGGAACTTGGGAGCCAACGGAGGCGGAGCAATTGATTAATCGTGATGGACGCCGCTGGCGCAGACTGTAGAGACGTTCCGGCGGAATGTCTCTTACTAGTATTTATTGTTGAGTTGTCAGAAGCCGTTAAATAGCGAACAACTAACAACTAACAATTAATAAATAATGATCAACAGCTCTCCAACCAACAACCAACAACTAACAACTGATAACTGAATATGGCAACACAATCTCCTCCTCTGGTTTCTATACAACCGCCTAAAGATGTTTCCATAAGTGAAATTGAGGCGGAACTTCGCCAAATTTGGCGAAGTTATGGTTCTTCTGATGACAACAGTGATATTCCTTCTGCTATACGAGCGTCAACGTTTAGCCTGATTGTCTATGAACCCGAAGAAACCCAGCAGTTATTGGCAGCACTGGGCTATTATTCGGGTCCAGTTGACGGTATTGTTGGTCCCCGCATGGTATCTGCCCTCAAGGCTGCCCAAAAAGCTTACGGGTTGCCAAGGACAGGTTATGCCGATGCTACAACTAAGGCAAAACTGCATGAGGACTATACAGAAAGACTAAACAACGGCGCAACAGCGAATACAGCTAAAGATGAACGGCTACAGTATTCTCCAGATCTTGAAAGTTCTGGAATTGCTGATGCGATCGCGGCAGCTAATCCCTGCCGGATTATCGCCCTTTGCCCAACCGCTGGTGAAGATGAAGGGGTTACAGTTCAGGTTTCTGCGTCTTGTCCGATTCAGAAGCACAGCCAAAGTACACTTATCTGTTGTGAATACATCACTCTGCGAGGAACAGCAGCGGCGCTGGAACGCAACGCAGGAATGATTTCAGAGTTGGTGATTGGTGAGCTTCCCAAGTTTATCTGGTGGAAGGCAACACCCGACGTAGACTATGGTCTGTTCAAGCGGCTAGCCGATCTGAGCAATAGTGTCATCATCGACTCTAGTACGTTCAATACCGCTGAAGTGGATTTGATGCGAGTACACACCCTTCTGGAACAGGGAATGCCGATGGCTGACATCAACTGGCGGCGGATAGCGGCGTGGCAAGAGTTAAGCGCTGCTGCTTTTGACCCACCAGAGCGTCGTGATGCGCTTAAAGAAGTCGATCGCGTCACTATCGATTACGAGAAGGGGAATGAGGCTCAGGCACTGATGTATTTGGGTTGGCTAGCGAGTCGGCTCCAGTGGCATCCTACGTCCTATGAAAAAGAGGGTGGGGATTATGACATCCGGCGCATTAAATTCACGACACCTGACCAGCGTAGCATTGAAGCAGAGTTGGCAGGAATTCCAATCGCAGATGTGGGTGAAGTTCCTGGCGACTTAATCAGCTTACGCTTGGGTTCGACCAACAATGATGCAGACTGCTGTACGGTACTGTGTTCAGAAACAACGGGTTGTATGCGGATGGAGGCGGGTGGCGGTGCCCAATCTTGCCGCATCCAGCAGGTAACACCTTTATTTGACCAAAAAACTGAGTTCTTACTGAGCCAGCAGCTACAACGTTGGGGCAGCGATGTACTTTATAAAGAAAGTCTGTCGGTGGCGGCTCAGATTCTCGAATTAGCGAGTTAGTTGTTTGTTGGTTGTTGTTTGTTGTTTGCTAATAACTAATAACCAATAATTAATAACTATGACTTTAGTCATCGCTGGAGAACGTAGTGGGGTGGGCAAGACGACAGTCACGCTCGCCCTACTGTCGTCTTTGTCTCGCCAACATCGGAGGATTCAATCATTCAAAGTGGGTCCAGATTACATCGATCCGATGTTTCACGCCTCAGTCACGGGGCGTTCTTGCCGGAATTTAGACCCAGTACTCACTTCGGAAAACTATGTTCGGGGCTGTTTTGCCCGTCATCTTGAGGGAGTAGATTACGCCCTGATTGAAGGGGTAATGGGCTTGTTTGATGGGGCATCGGGGCAGGATGATTGGGCAAGTACAGCTCATGTGGCACGGCTATTGCAACTGCCTGTTTTGTTGGTGTTGGATTGTAGTCGTTTGTCTCGCTCGGTAGCTGCGATCGCACATGGTTACCGCTCCTTTGACTCTAGGATTAAGCTAGCGGGTGTCGTGTTGAATCGGGTGGGAAGCGATCGCCATTTAGAACTTCTTAAAGAGGCATTGGAACCTTTGCAACTCCCAATCTTGGGAGTGCTGCGGCGCCAGGATAACATCACGATTCCTGATCGACATCTTGGTTTAGTTCCCATCGCAGAAATGCCTCAACTGGATGTCTTGATTGAGCGACTTGCCGATCTGGGAGATAGTTGCTTTGACTGGGACCGCTTGTTGCCGTTGCTTACTGCTCCTACCCCTAATGAGTGTTTTCAAACTTCCCCGTTAAATTTAGATCCCCCCCAACCCCCCTTAAAAAGGGGGGAGAATTTAGTTAAAGTCCCCCTTTTTAAGGGGGATTTAGGGGGATCTCCTTTAGTAACAGGGGAAATGCCAAATTCAACGACTTCTGCTCCCCCCCTTAGCAAGGGGTTGGGGGGGATCTTAGAGGTGGAGGAAGAACCCAAAATTCCCATCCGAGTCGCAGTTGCACGCGATCGCGCTTTTAGTTTCTACTACCAGGACAATCTGGATATTTTGCAACAACTAGGTGCTGAGTTAGTTTTCTGGAGTCCACTCACAGATACAGCTTTGCCTACGGATGTCCAAGGATTGTACTTTGGTGGGGGTTTCCCAGAAGTCTTTGCCCAACAACTGGCGGAAAATACCAATGCGTGTGAGTCAGTACGAAAGGCAATTCTTCAAGAGATGCCGACTTATGCTGAGTGCGGGGGATTGATGTATTTGTGTGAAAAGATTACCGATTATGAGAACCAGTCATGGTCGATGGTGGGAGTATTGCCCACAACAACAGTAATGGAGAAGCGTCTCACTGTTGGATATCGGCAAGCAACTGCTCTGCAAGACAGTCCTCTGCTGAGTGCTGGTGGAACAGTTTGGGGGCATGAGTTTCATCACTCCCAGTTGACAGTGATGCCTGAGAAACCGTTGTTTGAGACACGGAGATATAACCAAAAAGAGCAGGGTAAGGTAGCAACTGAAGGCTGGCAAGTGCATCAGCTACACGCTTCCTATATTCATCTCCATTGGGGTGAGCATCCAGAAATTCCTGCTCAGTTTCTGCAAAGCTGCCAGCAGTTCAGTTAGAAAGAGAATTCTCCTCAAACGTGTTTTGCTGGGTTGCTGCTTGCTGCACTACTTCCTGGGGCAGCTTTTTGCGATCACTCTCAAAGATTAATTGATGGCATGCTAGGGTCCGGGGTATCGCGTCTATTTTGGGCAAATAGGCTCAGTGATAGTACTTCTCCTATGTGGCGGAGATAAAAGTACCCAACAACAGGACATTCTTCGAGCGAGGGAATATTGGAGAGATTATGAAAGAAGTGAAAACCCAAAGAAGTAGGAGCTACCGCGAATATCTGATTTCATCTCTCAAAGCTCCTGAAAGGGCTGCTGGTTATATTGGGGTTATGTTGGAATTGGACGAAGAAGGTTTTGAACCTGAACTGCTCCGTTCGGCTCTCAAAGAGGTGATGGAAGCGCGTGAGCAGATGAACAATCTCTCGGAAGAAGCTAAACAGCGTTATGAGAAACTTGACAAGATGCTGTTAGAAACAAAAGGTGCTGAAATTTATAGTCTGATTGAATTTCTGGATGCACTGGGGTTTCGGATTGCGATCGCACCCAAAGATTAAGAGAGGAAAGCTAGCTGGAGGCGTTGCTACCACTGAATTTCTCCATGAGCAAGACGTTCCTCATAGTCTTCTAAATTCGGTAAGTAGTCAGCGAAGTCTGATTCAGCAATTTCTAGATTTCCTGTTTCGGAGAGTGACAGAAGCTGTTCACGGACGCGATCGCATCCGTTAGGTCATACAAGAAACCATTCTGTTTTCTTAGGAGAGGGATAGCGCTTTGTTTCAGTCTAGTAGATCGTATTGTGCAGAGAAAACGCGATCGCAAATTCATGGTATTACCTACCAAGCCAATTTAACTGGATACTGAGCAAATATCGGATCGCGACTAATCAGGACAGCATCTTCAACATTTGCCTGAGCAATCAATAGGCGGTCGAATGGGTCTTTGTGATGGGTCGGTAAGTTCTCCAGTGCTAAAACATCCGTAAGAGTAATAGGTAGCACTTCGATGTAATTAGTTTGCTGCTGGCTTTCAATAACTTGTGCCCAAGGCAGATTGAGTTTCAGTTTTCCTAATTGGAGCTTGATTTGCATTTCCCAGATGCTAGCAACACTTAGCAGTAAAGTGTTTGCCTGATCTTGACACAACTCTAGGGTCTTCTGTGAAAGCTTGGTTGGCTCACTATCCCACCAAATAAAGGTATGGGTATCCAGCAGCAACTTCATGCCTCCCCTATCCAGAATTCTTCAGGTAAAGGCTCATCAAAATCATCACTTGTCCAGATTGCTCCAGTGTGTAACCCTGCAATACGTGGTGTAGTTGGTGAGGCAATTGGTACTAGACGGGCAAGCGGAGTGCTACCTTCTGTCAGTACAATCTCCGTACCTTCAACCACTAAAGACAATAACTCCTTCAAGCTCATCTGTGCTTCACGCACATCAACTGTTTTCGTAGGCATTGCTAGTTCTCCAACATACAACTCAGAATAACTCCTGAATACGATTTCATACAGAAACCCTTGCAGCAATCTCCTGATAAAGAGAAAATGCGATCGCATCCTGAAGAGAACACACGCTTCGTCTACTCTTCCAGAACTTCAACCAAGTCTTCAATTGGAATATCAAATGCACGAGCTAGCTTTTGGATTGCCGTGAAGTCAGTCATTGCCATCGCTTCCCGCCGAGTGTAGCTAGCGACTGTGCTGTAGTTTACTCCCGAACGCTCGGCAACTTCCTTTAATGTCCAACCCTTCTCAGCAGCTAATTCTCGAATTCGCAGCCTAACTAGCCCCATTTTATCCTTGACAGAATATGCAATTGCATATTTAATCAAAATTGGCGTATAAGAGCGATCACCCCACAGCCTGGAAAACTTGAGGGCGATCGCCTTTCCTAACACAACCCACTTACGTGGGAAGGATAGGTCTATGATACCAACACCGCAGACTGGCAAGATGAAAAAGCTAGACCCCGCAACCTTTCGAGAAAAGGGGTGGCAGCTAATTACAGATAGGCAAGCGATTCGCTCGATACTTAAAGCTATTGGCGTCAATGATGACGATTACCGCTCTCTGTATGTCCTGACTGGGGTAGACAATACTGTCAGCATTACTCGTTTTTGCTCAAAATCTGGGCAAAACACGCTCGAACGCTTTGGAGTGAGCAAAATTTATCTAGGAAGCCTCTGATACTGCATGATTACTACAGGAATTCTCAATAACTTGCCTACTTTGGTCAAGCCAAACTTGAATTTGAGAGATTGCGGCAAATCCTGCCAAGAGACTGGTACAAAACCTAAGTGGGTGTAAAACATCGCTAGTTCCTGACCCAAACATTCGAGATAAAGTGGCAAAGTCGCCTCTTGAATTAGATGCTTCGCTAGAAAAGTACCTAAGCCACGCTTACGCCAAGCGGGTACAACCACCAAACTACTCAATTCTTGTGCGCCAGTGAAGTTACGCAACTGTCCGCAAGCCACCATATGTGCCTCCGATGCAATCACCCAGAATTGCTGCCAGCGCACCTGGGTTGGATCAAGTTTTTCAGACAAGACTAATTTGCGAATCGACCAAATATCCTTGGCAGAGGCACGGCGGAGAACAAGTCCTGGTGGTAACGATGAAGAACGCTCAGTCATCAACCTTTGAGGAATCATGTAGTGTTAGCGAAGCGATGATTATAGGTGATGCCAACAGGAATCGCTCACACTAGACAATTAAGTAATATTGCAATTGCCATAGTTAAGTAATAAATTGTCAAATTTGTCCAGCAGTATCAAAAGTATCCTTATTCTTATGAAGGCTGAACACAATAAACAGTTACAGGATTTAGGCACCTCAATAGGGAAGCAAACCTCTAAAGATTCCAGCAACTCTCCTTTAGTCGTTTCTCCCAACCGTGTAAGTCCTTGCATTAACAACTACAACTACTTGAAGTAATGATTGAAAAAATTTTGCTAACCGTCGCTGGTCGGGGACTGTGTGAAGAGATGCTCAATATGCTGATGGAGGTTCCCTTCATGCAAAAAGCATCAGTCACCGTCTTGCACGTTGTACCTCCTCAAGTCACAGCCGAAGCCATGTCCGCCAAGTTGGAACAGGGAGGCAAGATTCTGGCAGAGGCTGTCAAGTCTTTAAAAATAGACCCCAGCCGAATCACCCCTCGTCTCAAACAGGGAGACCCCAAAGACGTAGTACTCCAAGTCGCTGACGAAGAGGATTCTGACCTAATTATTATGGGTTCTAGAGGGCTAAAGCGATTAGAATCCATTTTGCAAAACTCAGTTAGCCAGTACGTTTTCCAATTGTCAGCCCGCCCCATGTTGTTGGTAAAAGACGATACTTATGTCAAAAAAGTTAGGCACGTCATGGTGGCAATGGATAAATCTGATGCAGCTAAACAAAGCTTAAACTTAGCCCTATCACTCATCAAAAACATTAATGGTAGTAAGCTATCTCTGGTTCATGTTAACCCTGATAGTCGCAAATCTAGCGAAGCCACAACGAATGCAGAAGACGATCCAGTTTTAGCCGCCGCCGCCGCTGAAGCGAAAAAGCAAGGGGTGGATTACCGTTGTATCAATAGTAGTGGTAAAGCAGGGCAAGAAATTTGCCGATTGGCGGAGGAAATGAATGTGGATTTGTTGATTCTTGGTTCTCCCGATCGCCGTCCTTCGATCGCCAAAACTCTACCCGATTTGGATAGATTATTGGGATCTTCCCTCTCAGACTACGTCCGGGTATATGCCAACTGTCCGGTTTTATTAGCACGCACGCTTGATTAAACCTAGCTTTGGGGATTGGTGATTGGGACAAATGAAATAGCGATTGTACGCGACTTCCTTTGGATAAGAATTCTTTCCCAGCCACCAGCCCCCAATCTCCAGTCGCAAAGCGCAACAAAAACCCCCACCTAGCTTAAAGCCAGGAATGGGGGTTTTGTTAACGGCAGATTGTAATTAATTTAATTTTTGTTGCTTTCGCGGCTAGCCGTTTGGATGTACAGAACCAACAGGAAAACTGTGGGAACCAGCACAAATAGAATGCTGGCAATAAACCCTAAATCGTTAACTTGCATTGAATCAGTGCCTCTAAATTGTTTTTAGCCCACTCCCTTAGGATATCATTAACGCTCTTATCGCATCGCAGCTATCTTGATTGAGTTTCACGGCTTTGTTTTTACACTTACTGGACCATTCACTAAGGCTTGGCAAGCTAAGCGGTAACTATCAGGCTTCTTCTTAAGTTTTCGTGTTTCTACTGGTGTCCGAGGTGAAAGATTGTCCACCCCTTCTACAATCTCAACAATGCAAGTACCGCATTGACCATAACCTCCACAATTCATCATTTTTCCTCTGAATGTGTAGATATCAACGCCATTTTGCAGAGCTTTCTCTCTTAAGTTAGCTCCATCAGCGGCAATGACCTCTTGGTCTTCCTTGACAAATTTGATATTAGCCATCACTTCTCCAGACTCTCAGCGTATCCTTATTTTATTAAGGAATGTTAAATAATTCTAAGTTCAGGAAACTGGAGAACGACTCCAACTAGGGTAAATCGAAAAGATTACTGTCAGGAAGATTGCTAATTGCCCGTTGCAGAGCAGCTAGCGCCCGATTGTAGTCAAGAATTGCATTGAGTCGGTTGACTCTAGCACGGGTTAGCTCAGTTTGCTGAGTAATCACCTCCGCTTGGGTACCAACCCCTGCCTGAAATCGTAGCCGTGCTAATCGTAAACTTTCTTGGGCTTGTTCCAGGGCAAAAGAAGCCGTTTGAATATTCTCCTCGTTGGCACTTAATTCAAAAAAGGCTTGTTCTACCTCTAAGCGTACCTGATTGCGTAGGTCAGCAAAACGGTTTTCTGCGATCGCAATATCAGTTTCCTCGGCTCTGGCTCTGGCTCTGGCTGCTCCAGCATCAAAAAAATTCCACTGCAACCGCGCCCCTAAAGTCAACCCATCCGCAGGTCCAAGGTCATCGTCCAATACCCCAAGGATATTGTAGCTAGCAAATAAACTTGCTTGAGGTCTGATCGCCGCTAGAGCTGCACGCCGTTGCTGTTGGCTAATATTTCGATTCGCTAGCTGCTGTTCCAACTCGGCTCGATTTTTCAGAGCCAAAATAATACTCTGTTCCAACGATAATTCCCAATCACCAGCCACTTCAATCGGGTCTGCCGCCGAGACTTCCACTGGCTGAGCTAAACTCAACAACTGAGTAAGCTGGCGTCGTCTAATTCGTTGCTGACTAACAGCTCTAATTAAACCTTGGTTTTCATTGGCGAGTTGCACCTGCGCCTGCAAGACATCAAATCGTGTACCTAATCCCGCTTGTTCCAGCAACTGGGCATCGCGTAAACTCCGGGCAGCATCAGTTACAGCGGCTTGGGAAATTTCAACTTGTGCATCAGCCTCCTGCAAATCGTAGTAGGAACGGGAGGTATCCAGGCGCAGTTGTTGAAAAATGCGTTCTACATCTAGCTGCTGGAAGCGCACCTGTTCTCGTGATGCCCGGATATTGGCTGAACGTCGCCCAGCCGTCAATAGGTCATAACTCAATTCCACCGTTCCATTGAAGGATGTTGAAGTCGTATCATCGTCAATATCTTGAGATAATGGATTGTTCGCTTGTGCCTCATCAATGCCTAGCTCCCTACTTGCAGAATCGGAGCGAGTAAAATCTGCACTAAACGATGCTGTCGGATACTCAGCAGCTAAAGCTTCTTGTAGCTGAGCCTGGGAGCGTTCTAAGGTTAGTCTGGCTTCTGCGAGATCTCGATTATTACGCTGCGCCAGTTCGAGCGCCTGTTGTAGGGTAATCGGCTGTGTGGTTTGAACTTGGACTTCCTCCGCTTCAGTAGGGAACAGTAGCGGATTAGCGCTAGGGTTGAGAAATTCTGGTGCTGAACCCTGGTTTCCTGGTGGGGATTGGGCAATGTCAGATGCTGGAGACTGAACAATTGTTGGCGCAACGATATCCTGTGAGGTTTCAGCCACGTCGGGATTATTGGCTGTGTTTTCCTCTAGGCGATCTGCTTGCAGCAGCGCTGAACGTAGCGGTTCCGCTTCGCTAACGCGATCGCGTCCTACTTGCTCAGTTAGAGTCGCTGACGCTTGGCTAACACTATCAAATTTTTCTTTTTCGTCACCAACCCATTCAGGGATTTGTAACTCATTGACAGAAACACTCTCCTCTTCAGCTTCCTTAGCTTCCGCACTTGTGCCACTCTCATCTGAGTCTGTAAGTGAATGATTCGGGACAAGGTTACTTTCTTGAGTATCTGCCTCTGTCGGCACCTCATCGTCTGAGATGACAACCGATGGATTGAGTTCATCGTCCTCCTCAGCTTCTCTTCGGTCAGCCTCTTGTGAGTCTTGAGAAAATTCTACCTCTGGCTTGGCATCCTGGCTTTGGGCCCGATGACTCTGAGGCTCACTAATCAATGGAATATCTTTTGAGGTTCCAGGCTCTATATAGCTCAAAGCGATCGCAGCCCCAACGCCTAAAGCCACGAAATGACGAACACTTGGCATAAGTTCTAAATTTTGGTCTTTAGCTTAAAAGAACTAATCTTCTTGCAGGATTTGCAACCCTTTGCAGAATAATCCCAAGCCTGTGTACTTGGCAAACGATCACAGGAGCTTAGTTTGGCAAAGAGACATAGCTTGAGAAATTCAGAAATTCTCTCACACCCCGTAGACACTCCGCAGCCGTACTAAATTTTTTAATCTTTGTAATCATAAAAAATTCTTTGGGATAAGCCGACAGGCGTTTCTGCTTGGCAGTCACTTTGGTAGCGTTCTTTCTCTAGTTGCTCCTTGATCCATTCAATATCTGACCGAAGACCACTCAAGCATTGCTGTCCCACACTCTTCTGGTAGGGGTCAGTGAGTGCCTGATGTTCAACCTCAAAACTTTCAAGGCGTAGCTGACAGACATTTAAGCGATGCTCCAGTAATTTAATCCGTTCAGCGGGTTCTAGGTTGCCGAAGAAGAAAAACTTGATGAAAAAGCGAGAACGACTGTTCACCCAACTTTCGTGGGGATGCTCAATCATCTTTTGATGCCATCGTTGATGCCCCTTGTCAGTTATACAGTAGGTTTTGCGACTTAACCCGGTTTCTGTCTGGTCTGTTACTAGGGTCGCGATTTCTCCTCGTTCCTCTAGACGCCTCAATAAGGGATAGATTGCACCATAGTTCACACTGATACTACTACTCATAAACAGCTCTAACTGCTGCTTCAAACGGTAGCCGTGCAGCGGTTCACACTGAAGTAGACCTAAAGTTGCTAGTTCAAGCATTCATTTATCTATACCAGACTGATATACTATCGGAAAATATGCGCGTTCAGTCTACATTGCTTTAATTAGTTTTTCAAAACTGGAATAATCACCCTACGTTTGACGTTCAACAACTCAGCCAACCAAGGCAAGTGCAATGGCTAAACTCGGTGCCTCACTTTCTGGTAAATCTCTAGGTATAGTACTTCTACTTTTATTTCTAACCGGGGCTTGTAGTCGCGGTGAAGCTCCTCCAGGTGCAGCAGGAGGCGCACCTCCAGGAGTTCCGGTGAAACTTCAGGAGGTGGAAACAGGTACGATTGAGGAAAGCACTGAGATTGTTGGCTCACTAGAAGCCGATCGCTCGGTGATTTTGCGACCTGTTATAGAGGGTCGAGTCACTCAAATTTTTGTCTCAGAAGGAAGCCGCGTTGCCGCTGGCGCTCCAGTTGTGCAACTGAAGCCTGATAAAGGTCAGGCAGAAGTGACGGGTGCGATCGCAAATGTCAATGCACAACGAGCGGCGTTAAACAATGCCCAAGCTCAAATCAGTGCCGCAGAGGCGGAACGAGTCAGTGCAGAGGCTGACTTGCAACTTCAAAACGATCAATTTCAGCGGATTTCAACTCTTGTTGCTCAAGGAGCAATAGCAAGGCAACAGTTAGACCAAGTGAGACGCGATCGCGACGCTGCTCGTGCCGACCTAAACGCTGCCACAGAGAGAGTTCGAGCGGCTAGAGCAACGTTAGATCAGGAAAATTCTGCCCTCCAGCAAACCCAAGCCCAAGCTAACCTTGCGGGTGAAGAACTACAAGATACCAGAGTGGCTGCCCCGATTGCTGGTGTTGTTGGTGATGTCACAGTGAAGCTAGGCGACTTCGTTAATACGAGTAGCACCCTGACGACGATTATCCAAAATCAATCATTAAGCCTCAACATCACCATTCCAGTTGAACGCGCCTCTCAATTGCGCGTTGGGCTTCCTGTACAGCTAACTGGACCAAAAGACGAGGCTACCATCGGCACAGGTCGAATTAGCTTTGTCTCACCTCAAGTCAATTCCCAATCCCAGGCTATCCTCGCCAAAGCCACCTTTCCCAACCCGGAAGGTAACCTACGAGACGGACAGTTAGTAAGATCTAGGGTGATTTGGAATAGAAGTCCCGGTGTTTCCATCCCCACAACAGCCATATCGCGTGTAGCTGGGCAGACTTTTGTTTTTGTTGCACAACAACCGCAAGGAGAATCCAAACTCATCGCTCGTCAAAAGCCTGTGAAACTAGGCGAAATTCAAGGTAACAATTACCAGGTCATTGAAGGATTGCAAGCCGGAGAAAAAATCATCGTTTCTGGCATTCTCAATTTGTCTGATGGCGCTCCCATCATCCCTCAGTCATAAAGGGAATTGGGAACTAGGGAAGTAGGCACGGGGAACTGAGTACTATCCAATCCCCAATCCCCAATCCCCAATCCCCAATCCCCAATCCCAATCCCCAATCCCCAACCACTAATCCCCTACTTCCATGTTTGTTGATTTTTTCATTAAGCGACCTGTCTTCTCTACGGTCTGCGGTTTGATCATCTTACTGGTAGGAGCAATCAGTATTCCCACTCTACCGATTGCACAGTTTCCAGATATCAGCCCAACTCAAGTCAGCGTTACGTCTAACTACAGTGGGGCAAGTGCTGAAGTCGTAGAAAACGCTGTCACGAACATCATAGAACGAGAAATCAATGGGGTCGAAGGCATGAAATACATGACTTCGAGCAGCAGTAATGATGGCACCAGTACAATTACAATCACGTTTGACCCCTCGCGGGACAAAGATATTGCTGCTGTCGATGTTCAGAACCGAGTGTCTATCGCCCAACCCCGATTGCCACAATCTGTTCAACAAACTGGCGTTCGGGTCAGCAAAGAGTCCAGCAACATCCTCATGGCGATCGGACTCTATACGGAAAATGGTCAGTACGACAACACCTTTTTAAGTAACTACGCTGACATTTACCTGGTAGATGCCCTGAAACGGCAGAAGGGTGTTGGAAATGTCCAGATTTTTGGTGAGCGCAAATATTCAATGCGCGTGTGGCTAGACCCGAATCGTCTTGCCAGTCGGAGTCTAACGCCTCAGGATGTAGTCGATGCGCTCAATGAGCAGAACCTACAGGTCGGTGCTGGGGGGATTGGTCAGCAGCCAGCACCTGAGGGACAAATGTATCAACTTGATCTACGGGCGGTCAGCCGACTCACTGATGCCTCCCAATTTGAGGAAGTTGTCCTAAAGACTGGTGATGATGGCACGCTTGTCAAGCTTAAAGATGTCGGTCGGGCTGAACTTGGGGCAGAAAATTACAGCACATTCCTGCGATTTCGGGGTAATGACGCTGTCGGTTTGGGGATAAATCAACTTCCCGGCAGTAATGCCTTGGATGTTGCCCGTGCTGTGAAAACAGAAATGCAAACCCTTGCCAAGACGTTTCCGCCTGGATTGAAATATACGGTGGCGTTTGACACAACAAATTATGTGGAAACGTCTCTAAGCGAGGTACTGATTACGCTCTTGATTGCGATCGCGCTGGTCGTCTTAATCATTTTTCTGTTCCTACAAGACTGGCGCGCCACCCTGATTCCGTCGATTACAATTCCCCTGGCTTTGATTGGTACGTTTGCCTTTATTAAGGTCTTTGGATTTTCGATCAATAGCTTGTCCCTGTTTGGTCTAACCCTGGCAACAGGTATGGTGGTTGACGATGCGATTGTTGTGGTCGAGGATATCTCAACGTTTATTCAAAAGGGGATGAGTCCTCGTCAAGCTGCGACTGAAGCCATGCATGAGTTGTTTGGCGCAGTCATTGCCACCTCACTCGTACTGATGGCGGTGTTTGTACCCGTGGCATTCTTCCCTGGTACAACGGGAGCACTTTATAAACAATTCGCGCTGACGATCGCTTTTTCGATCGCGATTTCGACCTTTCTTGCCCTAAGCCTTACACCTTCCCTCTCAGGACTCATGCTGCGTCAGGGGCAAGCACCACGCGGTTGGATGGGTTGGATTTTTGGTCGGATTAATGGGTTCCTGGATTGGACAAGACGAGGATATCAGCGATCACTAACTTTTTTGACCCGCTTTAAAGCCGTCGTCATGGGGCTATTTATCCTGTCCTTGGGGGCAACCGTTTGGCTTTTCCTCAGCGTGCCTACAGGATTTCTCCCTGAAGAAGACCAAGGCTATTTCATCACAATTGTCCAAGGACCAGAGGGGGTTTCTTTAAACTACACCAGCGAAGTCGTCAACCAAGTCGAAGAAATCATCCTGAAAGAGCCTGAAGTTGTCGGAACTTTCGCGGTAGGTGGCTTTAGTTTCAGCGGTAATACTGCCAACAGTGCCTTAATTTTTACGACCCTTAAACCTTGGGATGAGCGTAAAAGACCAGACCAGGCAGTCCAGGCGATTATCGGTAAATTATTTGGAGCGTTCGCGGCGATTCCCGAAGCGAGAATTTTCCCCGTTAATCCACCTGCTATTCAGGGTTTGGGCAGCTTTGGCGGCTTTAGCTTTCAGTTGCAAGACCGCAGAGGAAACGAAAGTTTAGAGCCTTTGCTTCAATCTTTCGGTCAAATCCTTGGGCAAGCTAATCAGCCGGGTAGTGGATTATCACAGGTGTTCAGTACGTTTGCCGCGAACACACCTCAGCTTTTAGTCGAAGTAGACCGCAACCAAGCCAAGGCGCTGCAAGTCGATATTGATGATATTTTCAACACCCTACAAACGTTATTAGGTTCGCAGTATGTGAACGACTTCACTTTACAGCAACGGAATTATCGCGTGTATGTCCAAGCAGATAGCGAGTTTCGCTCAAATCCAGAGGACATCAATAATCTGTACGTTCGTTCTGCAAGCGATCAGATGATTCCTTTGGGCAATCTCGTAAAAGTGACAACAACAACTGGGGCACAAACGATTAACCACTACAACCTATTCCGGTCTATTGAAATAACGGGTTCGCCAGCCCCTGGTTCTAGTTCGGGACAGGCAATTCAAGCGATGGAGAATCTGGCGGCGAAAGTGTTGACACCAGGATTGGGTTACGAATGGTCAGGGACTTCTGCCGAAGAGTTAGAGTCAGGTGGTCAAGCGCCAATTATCTTCGGGTTGGGACTTGTGTTCGTGTTCTTGGTACTGGCGGCTCAGTACGAAAACTTCATTGACCCCGTGATTATTATGCTCACAGTCCCTTTAGCAATTTTCGGGGCACTGTTGGCGCAGTCGATGCGGGGTTTAGTCAATGATGTCTATTGCCAGATTGGTCTAGTGATGCTGATTGGTCTAGCGAGTAAGAATGCGATTCTGATTGTGGAATTTGCCAACCAGTTGCGAGAGCAAGGGCTTTCGCTTACGAAGGCGGCGATTGAGGCTTCGGAACAACGCTTGCGTCCAATTCTCATGACTGCCTTATCTACTCTCTTGGGTATTTTTCCTTTGGCAATTGCAACCGGAGCAGGAGCAGGTAGCCGTCAATCTCTAGGTACAGCGGTATTTGGTGGAATGTTGATCGCTACGTTCTTGAGTTTGTTTGTAGTGCCTATTTTGTACATCGTAGTCAAGTCATTTAGCGATCGCTTTAAAGGCGGTGGTAAGTCCAACAAGACGAGACAATCAAAACGCCAAGCCTCTTCTCTAACTGCTGGTGAAGCGATGGCTGACGGGAAAGCCCTAAGGAGTCAAACAGGAGAGTAGAGCCTGTTTGGGCTTAGTATCTGTGAAACAGCGCTACTACTCAGGAAAACAAAAAAGCTGATGGCTGATAGCTGAGCGCTAACTGCTATATTGAACATACCAAAAGCGATCGCCTTCTAAGAGTTAAAGTGCGATCGCTTTTTTGTAACTTACTTAAGTTTGTTTTGAGCAACTTCAAAAAGAGTTATAAACAGGGAATGTTTTTACACTCAGTAGCAATTAATTAACGTCTTACCTAGCCGTTAATTTTTTCTATTGACTCTTGATTCCCTTTCACTGCCCCTTTTTTGAAGTGAAGCAACCATCTGACGTCTAACGGCACTCGCCCAAACGTCAAAATTAAAGCGGTCAAGGCTATCGTTAAACGATGTATCGAGACAATTGCTGGGTTGTTGTTTAATCGAGTTATTCATGTTAAACCTTGGCTAGAAGCCGTTAAAACGATGAGCCTAGAAGTCAGGCAGTAGTAGCTATGCCTATCCCAAATCGCTTTCAGGGCACCTACCACGAGTGCAACTGAACTTTATTTATAAATTGAGAAATCAGCTAGTCCTATTTTTTAGGGCAAGAGCGCCTTCTCTCTCTACCTTAAAACACAATCTCTATCTACCTATGTAGAGAATACATTACGTTAATGCAATTACTGCATTAAGCAGACGTATAGCCCTCCTGGCTGTACGTTTCCATACTTGGGATAGGTATAGGCAAGTTTCCCCAACCACAGGAGGTATGTCGTTCGCTAGAGGGAACAACGACTGGCTTCATCTAATTTTTTATAAGGTAGATAGCTTGCTAACTTAATCAAGAGCCATTCAATGAATTCTGAAGAAAAGCCACTAATTAATCTATCAATTCACGAAAGCTCTGACCCAGAGATGCTTGAACGTGATGCCGAATCAAAAACTGGTAGCAAGCCAAATGACCAAGCCTCTAGTGAGGATAAGCCTGAGGGGATAGAGCCTGACTCTGATGTCATCTACGATGACAGGATAGCGGAGCGAACGCTAAATGTTGCTTCCCCAAATGCGGCAGCGATTGAATCAGGGATAACAGAAATTTAAAAGTTGCGATCGCTTTTGTCGTCCTACTTTCATCGGATTGATCACACGGCTATTTCATCGCTGCTGATTTCCAATTTCTTACACAAGGGGCTAGGGTAATTAAATCTTCAATATTGCGTTGCATGGTGGCGCAAATTGTGTCTAAGGGCAAGTCATTGGCATCATAACCAAAAGGATTTTCGATTTCGATACCAATTTCCTCAATCCCAAATACAGCAAAACTAATCAAACCCGACACAAAACCCGTCCACCCATTCAAGCCATCAACGAGTTGAAAGGGTAGGGAGAGGCAATAGATTAACAACAACTGCTTCAGGTGAATGGAATAAGCTAAAGGAATCGGAGTTTTCAAAATTCGCTCACAAGCCCCTAAAACATCTACCATCGTATCGAGTAGCTTAAGCATACCCGTGAGTTGATAAGTATTGAGATAACCTCGCCTCTGCTGTTCTTGGAGATAGTCTCCAATCCAAAAAGCAATTTCTAGAGGTGGATGATTCATCGTTTTGAGCAGTTGATATTGCTCTTGTGACATCAACGCCTCTAGCTCACTGTTTACTGGCTCTCCTCGAAGATGTAACTTAATAGAAACAGCAAAAGCCACTAACAATCTCAGTGTCGTCACTTTTGCTGTTCGATCTTCTGGCGTATGTTCTTCAATCGCTCCCCAAATCTGCCGAGCAAAATTACGGACTGTATTCACCAAAGTTCCCCAGGCTTTACGACCTTCCCAAAACCGTTCGTAAGCTGTATTTGTCCGAAAAACCAATAGTAAACCTAAGACAATGCTAGGAACAACTCCACTCAAAACTGACAAGGATACAGAAAAACCAAAGTGGTGAAGTATTGAAATAAAAACGCCAAAGACACTGGACAAAAGGACTCTGGGAAGAATAGAGGGAATAACTGACCCTTGTAAACGTAAAGCGACTCGAAACCAGTGATTCTTCTTCCAATCTGTATCATTGCTCAGTTTTGACTTAGCCATATTTGCTCTATCGCATATCGTATCCAAACAAATTGGGGTCAACTTCACCCAAGTTTAAATCATTCAAACCATACTCTTCCCAACGTCGTTCTACCATTGCAGCAACATCTGGATCTGATTCTAAAGTTGCACCCCATTCATGGTCAGTTTCTGGAGGCATTTTTGTTGTTGCATCAATTCCCATGCGACCACCTAAGCCAATTTTTTCGCTAGCAAAGTCCAGGCTATCAAACGGTGTACTGGGCAAAATAAAGACATCCCGCACAGGGTCAACTTTAGAACTAATTGCCCAAACAACTTGACGTGGATCGCGAATATTAATCGTTTTATCAACAACAATCACAAACTTTGTGTAAGTAAATTGTGGTAAAGCACTCCAGAACGCCAATGCCGCACGTCGCGCTTGTCCGGGGTAGGCTTTATCAATGGAAATAATTGCCGCTTTGTAGCTGAGGGCTTCCATTGGTAGGAAAAAGTCAACAATTTCTGTGACTTGTTGCCGCAGAATCGGAGTATAGATGCGGTTAAGTGCGATCGCCATCATCGCTTCTTCTTTCGGTGGACGTCCACTGAACGTTGTAAGATAAATCGGGTCTTTGCGGTGTGTCATGCAGTGGAAGCGAATCAACGGCGAATCCTCTACCCCACCGTAATACCCCATATGGTCACCGAATGGGCCATCTGGCAGTATTTCCCCTGGCGTAATCGTCCCTTCTAGGACAAATTCCGAATCGGCTGGTACTTCTAGATCCACCGTCTTACATTTAGCTAGCTGAACGCCAGAACCGCCATATAGTCCAGCAAATAGCCATTCTGATAAGTCAACCGGAATCGGTGTCGCGGCTGCCATGATAATTAAGGGGTCAACACCAAGTGCGATCGCAATTTCTAACTTTTTCCCTTGTTCAGCCGCCTTCCGCAAATGCCTTGCACCACCCCGCACGGATAGCCAATGCACCGTCATTGTGTTGCGTGATTGTAGTTGCAGGCGATATACCCCAACATTCGCGGTTCCCGTCTCACAATCTTTAGTAATGACTAACCCCAACGTGACAATCTTCCCGGCATCACCTGGGTATGGGCGAATCAGTGGTAACTCCGTCAAATCCACATCATCGCCTTGAGTCACAACTTGCTGGCAAGCTGGGAAAAAATCACGTCCTGGCTTGGCTTTCACCACATCAAATAAGATTTTGCCAAACTCTACCGCCTGGGAAATCTTTTTCGGTGGCTTCGGCTGTTGCAGCATCCCTAGCTTCTTACCCAGTTCCTCAAGTTCCTCTGGGTGCTGCATATTCATTGCCCAACAAATCCGTTCCACCGTACCCATCAGGTTCACGGCTACCGGATAAGATGCCCCTTTGACATTTTCAAACAACAAGCCGGGGCCACCGCGTTGCAGCATCCGGTTGGAAATCTCCGCAATTTCCAAATCTGGGTCAACTAGAGTTGTAATTCTCCGTAATTGCCCGCGTTCCTCTAGTAGTTTGATGAATCCCCGCAAGTCTCTCGCCATAATTAGATATTAAGAAGTATGAAGCGCCATCTTTATATTATGAGGGGAATCCTAAATATGAGGATCGCCCTCTTTCAGCTCAGGAGTAAATCAGGACAACCATCGCAATCATGTTGGATAACCCCAGTGTGACACCCATTAATGATTCTGCCCTCATTGAGGAAATCAGCCTCTATATTTACCAAGCCATTCTCAAAATCCAGCAGCAGCACCCTAACTTGCTAAGGGAAAAGTATAGGAATGTTCCGTTGCACAATCCCAAAAATCAGTCTACCTTCCTCGTAAAGCTGAAAGAAGGATTCAGCAAGGCTCAAGACCAGGAAGCACTGATTATAAATGTCCAAAAATTCCTGCAAATCTTGCTAGTTTCCAGCTACTTCAAGCTACCTGATTACGATAACTTGATAGAAAAAATTCGTTCTTCAACTCAACACTTAGTCTTGGATAGCTCAACAGATGTTGGACATTCGCAGCAAGTCAAACCATTGACATCTACGCTATCGAGAGCATTACCAGAACCTTCAGAAGGAATTGCTATTTTACTTCTTGATGCGGAAAACTTAAAACTTGACGTTAATACCGAAAAATTCTTGACCGGGGTTTGTGTTTATCCTATTCAAATCAAAGTTGCTTTTGCTAACTGGAGTAAGATGGGTAAGCAAGATGTAGAATTTCATGGACGTGGCTACGAACTCATTCATGTTCCAGCGGGGAAAGACAGTGCTGATGTAAAAATGGCAACTGTTGGTTCTTCTATTTTTGTGCATTATCCGACAGCAAGAGAAGTTTTAGTTTGTTCGTCTGATGGGGTAATGACTCATTTATGTAACACGCTTCAAACTCATGGTTTAACAGTATATCGAGTTCGTAAGCAAGCAGACAATTTAACAGTATTTAATAGCAAAACAAATCAAACTCAGATTCTTTCTCTCAAGCCTTCATTAGAAGTTCCCTCGCTGGAGCAAGCAATCAGTCAGCTTAAAGAGTTAATTAAAGTAGAGCAACAAGATACCAACAATCCCTGGGTAAAACTCTCTAAAATTTCCAAATTATTTCACACCAAGTACAAACTAACTATCTCTCAAGTTGTGTCAGCTCATCTTCCAGGAAAGCGAGCTAGAGATATTTTTACCGAAAATAGCAAGGATTTTGTAGTTCATCAGCCTTCAGATGACGCTGAACTGTATCTAACTTTATTTGAAGTTAATCATCCAGATACTGTGAGTCGTCAAAATGGGGTTAAGGAAATTGAGTCAAAAACGAATTCGTTCCCTAGAAAAATCAACTCAAGAGTAGAACTAGAACAAGCCCTAATAAAACTTTTAACTGAATTAACTACAAAATCGCCTGGGAGTTACATTGGTCTTTCAACGCTTGGAACTCAGTTTAGTAGACAATATCATCAACCAATTACCAAGATGATGAAAAGTTTACAGTTGAACGGTAATTTTATAAAATTTTTACAGTCTTGTAGTTATTTTAAGCTGAAGCAAACAGGCAAGGAATGGCAAGTTGCGATCGCTCAACCTGAACCTGCTACTTTAAAATGATGCTACTTAATCACAAATTAGTGAAATAATTCCCCTTGCTTAACCAGTTCCGCTAAGCAATTCCGATATGCTAGCGTGGAAAAGCTTAATTCACCCTAACCAGCCCTTTGTCCATCAATAAGATATGTCCAGATTCATTGATTTAATTGTTGCGGGTGGCCCGGTAATGATACCAATTGTGGGGCTATCTGTCGCAACCTTTGCCTGCGCCTTGGAGCGGGGCTGGTTTTGGTTCCAGTTGTTGAGACAAGAAGATAGAATTGTCCACGATGTTCTGGCTGCAGCACGGGTTGACTTAGACAAAGCTGCCGCTATTGCCTCTCAAGCGCAGGCACTCCCGATTGGTCGCTACCTATTAGCACCATTAAAGCTCAAGAACCCTACCCCTGAAACCTTTCATCTGGCATTAGAAGCTGCTGGTGACAAAGAATTTGTCCGGATGCATAAAGGAGATAAACTTCTAGAAAGTGTGGTTGGTCTTGCACCTTTACTCGGTTTGTTAGGTACCGTAACGGGTTTGATTGTCACGTTTAATAACCTTAATATTGGCGGTGATGGTGCGAGTGAGAGCACAACCAAGGCAGCGGCTGGTATTGGTGAGGCTCTGATCACGACAGCCGCTGGTATGATTGTGGCAATCATTGCTTTGTCATTTTTCCGAATTTTCGTTACCTTACAATCGCAACAAATAGACTATTTTTCTGAAGTTGGTAGCGAATTAGAATTAATCTACCGACAAACTTGGTACGAACCCTCTTTTCCTAATAAAAGCTCATCTATCAGCGATCAGCTATCGTCTGAATATTAGGTCTTCAGAGTAAATATAATATCTAAAATCTAGAATCCCAACTTAACATAATGCGCTTCAAATCTAAGCATAAAAGCTCGCAGATGCCAGAAATTAACCTGGTGCCAATGATGGATGTCATTATGACAATTTTGACATTCTTCATCATTGTGTCCATGACTTTAACAAATCAGCAGAATGCGGTTAATGTGACTCTACCTAGCGCAGGTGAGGGACTCAGTGAGCAGAAAACACCCGATCCACTAGTTGTGAGTATTAACGAGCAGAGACAACTATTTCTAGGGAAGCAACAGATTACTGAAGAGCAATTAGCTCAACCAATGCAAGCTTATTTGCAGCAACACCCAGAAGGAGCAGTTGTTTTAAATGCAGACCGTAAATTGCCCTACGAAGAGGTTGTGAAGGTTCTTGGAAAAATGAGGGATATTGGAGGCGATCGCGTTTCTCTGGCAATTGAAAGCTAAGCACGATGCCGCTTTGTCGGTCTTATTGCTGAGAAACCTCAAGCGCGATCGCTCTGGCCAATTCCTCTGTCTCATCCCTATTCTAAGAAACCATCTGTCTTCTTAGAATAGGGATAGCAGGTTCGTTTAAGAAAGAGAAGGGAAAGGTTTGTCAGTTTCATCGTAGGTATAGCCTTGCTTTTCACGAACTAGAGCGAAACCTTCTTGTAGTGCAGTAAGGCGATCGCCCATCCAGTGGTGTCCCGGAATTAAACCAGCAATACCCAACTTTTCTAAGCGACGTTTTACCTTCCCGGTTGCCCCAACAACTATCACTTGCCGTCCCGCATCAATCGCCTCTTGAATTGCATTTTCAATTGCCAAAGAAGAGGTTACACCCAGGATAGGAACTTCCCCTAAATCGACAATCAAAACATCATAATTAGCAATGGCACTATGTTCTCTCGCAATGGCTTTGGCAACACCGAAAATCATCGGTCCACTAAGATGGAACAGTAAAACTCGCCCGTTTGCTAAATCTAAAAGTTGCTTTTCTTCGTCAGTGAGGACAATTTGATCGTCAGCGTCAGTAATTGCTTTCACGGAATTGGATTGAAGTTCGTCAAGGCGCTCGATCGTCAAGATATTCGCGATAAATACACCGACAGCTACGGCTATCATTAAATCGACAAACACCGTTAGCAGCACCACAGTATAGACAATTCCGGCTGCCTTCCAAGAAATTTTATGAACCCGTTTGAGAAAACCCCAATCAATAATATTAATCCCTACTTTTAAGACAATCCCAGCTAAGACTGCAAGGGGAATACCAGACGTTAAGGGAGCCGCCCACAACACGACGATTAAAAGAACTAAAGCCCGACTAATACCCGATAATGCAGTGCGTCCACCAGCTTGGATATTAACTACAGTAGCCGTTGTCGCTCCAGCACCCGCAATCCCACCACATAAGCCAGTAATCACATTAGCAATACCTTGACCAATTAATTCTTTATTGGATTTATGTTCGGTGCGAGTGAGACTGTCAGCTACGAGACAAGTTAACAGGCAGTCAATGGAACCCACTATTCCCAAGACTATCGAATTAACAAACATTAATTGCAAATTTTCAGGGCTAAAAGTAGGCATCTGGAAATTAGGCAAACCCGGAGTAATTTCTCCAATTGTGGCAATCGTGCGAATCTCAAAGCCACTCAATAAAGTCAGAGAAATTGCCGTACCAATGACTAAAGCGACCAGTTGCGGCGGAACTACGTTTTTAAGTTGACGAGGGTAAAAGAAAAGAATGGCTAAGGTTATTACCCCTAAAAGGGTTTCCCAAGGATTGATGTTAGTGATTAAGGTAGGTAGATTCTGAATCACGCCAAGGACACCCCCTTTAGGCGTTTCTTGTCCTATAAAAGGAGCGATTCGCAGAAAAATCAGAATGACGCCAATTCCGGTCATAAATCCAGAAATCACGTTGTAGGGCAACATCGTAATATATCGCCCCAATCGCAATACCCCAAAGAGGATTTGAAAGACTCCTGCCATTATCACAACAGTAAATGCCATTGCCAGACCATTTTCAGGATTATTAGCGGTTAGTCCGGCAATGACAGCGGTGACAATGACTGTCATCGGGCCTGTTGGTTCAGAAATTAGACTTGGTGTACCGCCAAATAAAGCGGCAAAAAATCCGACTAATATTGCTCCCCATAATCCGGCAGAAGCACCAGCCCCAGAAGCAATACCAAATGCTAATGCCATCGGTAAGGCAACAACCGCCGCTGTTAACCCCCCAAGAATATCTCCTTGTACGTTGCGAAAATGGATTTGATTGGTTATTTGCATGAAAGGTTTTCCTCTATTAAAAAATTGGTAAGCGTTCAGCTATTAGCCATCAGCCGTCAGCTTTAAAATATGCTTTTGGGCTTTGTATTGGCACGAATAGTAAGTTAGCTAAACACCTCTATAGCTAATAAAAGCTGATAGCTGATGGCTGAATGCTTACGTTAACGAAATAGCAATACAGGAATATTGCTACTTCTCAGTAGTTGGGCAGTGGTACTACCAATCACTAAATGGCGAATGCGGCTATGTCCGTAAGCTCCCATTAGCAAAAGACTGATATCATGCTGGGTAATATAGTTGGCGATCGCTTTTTCTGGTTCACCCTCTATGACGCTACAAACTGGCTCAAATCCTGCTTCTTGCAATCTTTCTTTCCCTTCATCGAGTCTAGCGTTCGCCCTTTGATATGAGTCATTTTTTGTCACCTTCAGTAGATGTATATCTAAACTTTTGAAGAAAGGATTCTCTCCTAAAAATTGCAGTATCTTCTTGGCAGTTAGACTGCCATCATACGTAACCAAAACGCGATCAATCCGTTTAAATTCACGGGGAGTCACTAAGCAAGGCTTATGACTACTACGAACAATTCGATCCACATTTGCCCCTAAATGTCCAGAAGCAAAATCTGCTGCTTCTCCCCGTTTACCTAAAACAATCAGAGCTGAATTTTCTTCAAACTCATGAAAACAATCCACCAGAAATCCTGTTTTATGAGTTAAATTAAACTTTTCTATGCCTTCAGCTTTTAGAGTCTCGGCGGCATTTTGTAAAATCAATCTTGCTCGTTGGTTGTTCAGCTTGGCTTTTTCATGTTCTAAATTCACCAACTCATTCAGCAATTGTTCGGAAGCGCCAAGCCCAATGCTACCGCTTAAGTTACCAGTAGATGCTACTTTCTGACTGCGAATATCTGTAACAGACAAAACATTGATTTGGGCATTGACTTTTGTGGCAAACCAAGCTCCATATTTATAAACATTTTCAGCAAAAGATGACCCATCGGTACAAAGTAAAATAGTTTTCATCGTGGTTTTAGACCCTGAAAATTAAAGGATTGAAACGTAAAGATACTACTGCTTTTTCAGGGCATCGGACTTTTGAGAAAGTGCCAATTTATTCAGCAAGGTCGTACTCGCTTCATTCAGCCCGATTAGCTCCACTTCTGCTCCATTGCGGCGAAATTTAAGTACCGCTTTATCGAGTACCTCCACTGCCCCTTGATCCCACAGGTGAGCATAGGTTAGATCGATAGTGACGCGCTCAACCAGTTCTGTAAAATCAAAAAACCCTAGAAACTCATCTCTCGATAAAAAGAAAATTTGTCCGGCTACTTTATAAATGCGATGCGAACCATCTTCACTCAGCATTTTATCCACAAATACCAACTGGGCAATCTTGTTAGAGAAGAATACTGTACTCATGACGATGCCTGTCACCACGCCAAGGGCAAAATTTCGGGTGAAAATTGTTACAAACATCGTCGTTAACATGACGGCGGTTTCAGTGCGGGGGATGCGGGGAAGATTTTTGAAGGATGACCAACGAAATGTACCAATTGACACCATGATCATCACGGCTACTAATGCCGCCATCGGCATTTGCTTGACCCAATCTTGCAAAAACAAAATGGCAAATAATAGGAAAACCCCAGCCGCAAGAGTTGATAGTCTTCCCCGTCCGCCAGACTGCACATTAATCACCGATTGCCCAATCATTCCACACCCAGCCATACCCCCAAAGAAGGCTGTGATGATATTGGCAATGCCTTGTCCTCTGGCTTCTTGGTTTTTATCACTGGGGGTATCGGTGAGTTCATCCACCAGTGAAGCGGTTAAGAATGAAGCCAATAAACCCACGATCGCCAAGGTCAGGGAATAGGGCAGGATAATCTCTAGTGTCTCTACAGTTAACGGGACTTGGGGCAGGGCAAATAAGGGTAGGGTGGTGGGTAACTCTCCCATATCCCCAACGGTGGGAACATCGAGTTTGAGAGCGATCGCAGCTATCGTCATCACCGCCAGTGCCACCAAGGGAGAGGGGACGACTTTGGTAAAGCGAGGCAGAATGTAAATAATCCCCAAGGAAAGGACAGTCAGCACGTACACCGTCGGCGGCACATTCGTCAGTTGGGGCAACTGGGCGAGGAAAATTAACACCGCCAGCGCATTGATATAGCCAATCATCACCGCCCTGGGTACAAATCTCATTTGGCGTCCCAGTTTTAGCACCCCAAACAAAACTTGAAAGACCCCTGTTAACAAGGTTGCCGCAAATAGATACTGCAAGCCATGATCTTTGACTAAATCAATCATCAACAGAGCCATTGCTCCTGTGGCAGCAGAAATTGACCCCGGTCTACCTCCTAAAAACGCCGTCGTGACCGCAATAATAAATGAGGCGTAAAGCCCGACTTTGGGATCGACCCCGGCAATGATCGAAAAGGCGATCGCTTCTGGAATCAGTGCCAGCCCCACGACTGCACCTGCCATAATGTCTCGCCGAGTGTTAAAAAACCACTCTCGCCTCAGAATTGTCCCGTTCAAGTTTCCTCCTCAAGTAGCTGTCTGAAAAAAAGGCAAGACTCTTGACGCACTGCGTTTGGGCACACCTATCATGCGATCGTGAGAGAAACAAGTACTATGAAGAGTAAATAAACTGTTGCTGGCGCTTTAATTCAGAGTCTACAAAGACCGCACTGCAGTAGCTAAGTACTAGGTATTGGTGAAAACGAATAACTCGTTTTAAATCATAAGGGAGCCTTTCTACAAGCTCATGCCTCAAGCACACCTGAGGGGTTAGTTAACTTACTAACTGCAACGCGAAGCAATCTAATTCAGACCAGCCTTTACTCGCCAAGCTTTGTACTGTTGGACGAGAACACCCTTTCTTCACAGCAAGACCTTAGTTCCACGCTAGGGTGGACAATTCCAAATACTTAAAGCTACTGAAGAGATTGCTTTGTGCGACATTACTTGCATCTGTTGCCGATGAATACCCATAAGGAAACTTATGGTTTGAAGCAAGCATATCACAAGGATTTTACAATCTGCAATGAAAATATATATTTTCTACTTTGTAGCCAGGAAACCATTGGATTTGAGCAATTTGCGAGTTATGCGCCGATTTTGGGATTGGCGATAATAGTGCCATTCAGCTTGTAGTAACCGCTAAAGCGGTTATAAAAGAAACTCTATGTACGAACGGTGCGATCGCCTGCTCAAATCCACTGACTCACCGCCGCCTCATCAAGTTGATCACAATTGGCACACACTCACCCAACCGGACACAACCCACTAATTATGTGTAATTATTTGTGTAAATCAATTAAAACTGTTGAATCGCCTAACAGGTGCTATTGATTAGATAGAGTCTTGTATTCCATAATTTAAGCCGTGGGTCACTATCTCGCTACAAAAACGAACCGACTCAGCCTGTTGGCGATCGCTCATCAGTGCCCACCTTAAGTATTGCCCTGTCACTATTACCTTAATTCTGGTAAAGCCTGTGTTGAGTTTCAAGAGCGGCTTTACCTATGGAATGAGCCAATCGAGTTCATGCGACTCTAGACTCTCAAGATAGGGCGAGTAGAAGGATTAAATCATGGTTGTAACATCATCTGAGTTAGAAGACGGGATTGCTCAAGCGGTTGAGCACCGTCGGAATTTTGCGATTATTTCCCACCCCGACGCGGGAAAAACAACACTAACAGAAAAGCTGCTGCTCTACGGAGGAGCCATCCAAGAAGCAGGAGCCGTAAAAGCGAAGCGGACACAGCGCAGTGCCACCTCTGACTGGATGGCATTGGAGCAACAGCGGGGAATTTCCATTACCTCCACCGTATTGCAGTTTGAGTATCAAGATCACGTCCTCAACCTGCTAGATACCCCTGGACACCAAGACTTTAGCGAAGACACCTATCGCACCCTAGCAGCCGCCGATAACGCGGTGATGCTAATCGATGCCGCCAAAGGACTGGAGACGCAAACTCGCAAGCTGTTTGAGGTGTGTCGCTTGCGCCGCCTACCCATTTTTACCTTCATCAACAAGCTCGATCGCCCCAGCCTGACTCCCTTTGAGCTGATGGATGAAATTGAGCAAGAGTTGGGCTTAGCAACCTATGCCGTTAACTATCCCATTGGCACAGGCGATCAGTTCCAAGGGGTGTTTGAGCGCAGAACGCGCAAAATTCACCTATTCGAGCGAACCGCCGCCCACGGCAAAAAGAAAGCGTCAGACACCACGATTAACCTCGACGATTCCCAGATTGAATCACTCATTGATCGCGATTTGTATAACCAGTTCAAAGAGGAATTAGAAATCCTGGAAGGCGCAGGTGCAGAGCTAGATTTGCCAGCCGTTCATCGGGGTGAAATGACACCTGTGTTCTTCGGCAGCGCGATGAATAACTTCGGGGTGGAACTGTTCTTGCAATCGTTCCTAGACTACGCGGCAAAGCCAGAAGCTTACGAGAGTAACCTAGGTGAAGTATCGCCCACTTACCCAGAATTCACCGGGTTTGTATTCAAGCTTCAGGCAAACATGGACCCGAAACACCGCGATCGCATCGCCTTTGTGCGCGTTTGCTCTGGTAAGTTTGAAAAAGACATGGTAGTGAAACACGCTCGCACAGGGAAAAGCATCCGCCTGTCCCGTCCGCAAAAGCTATTTGCTCAAGAGCGAGAGTCGGTGGAATATGCTTACCCCGGCGATGTGATTGGGTTAAACAATCCGGGAGCGTTCACCATTGGCGATACGGTTTACACGGGTGAGAAGTTGGTGTATCCCGCGATTCCATCCTTCTCACCTGAACTGTTTGCTTACTTGAGAAACGCTGACCCCAGGCAGTACAAGAACTTCAACAAGGGAGTTGCCGAGCTTCAGGAAGAGGGCGCGGTACAGATTTTGTACTCCACCGATGAGAGTAAACGGGAACCGATTCTAGCTGCCGTGGGACAACTCCAGTTTGAGGTGGTGCAGTTCCGGTTGGCTCAGGAATATGGTGTAGAAACCCGCTTGGAACCCCTAGGCTTTACCGTAGCGCGTTGGGTGACAGGAGGTTGGGACGCTTTGGAAAAAGCCGGACGACTGTTTAACACGTTTGTGGTGAAAGACCGTTGGGAGCGTCCAGTATTGCTGTTCAAGAATCAGTGGAATTTAGAGCAGGTGGTGTCTGACCAACCGAAACTCGAACTCAGTCCCATCGGCTTGCCGCCTGCTGTGGATTAGATCGCATCCCAGTCTATTCATTAGTTATTAGTTGCTACAGATAAAGCCTTAGGTCATTGAATCTATCTGTGCAAGGTTTGTCGTTGGCGAACCACTCAACGATACCTGAGTTGGTTCGCTGTTAATCTAAAGTACAGTTGCCAAACGCGAGTCTCTAAATTCGCCTTCTCCGGCGATTAACGTTGAAGCTTTTCTTTACGAAGCAGCTCTTACGCTTTGCTATCGCATAAACAACTGAGTGAAGTAATAACTGTTACCTGTGCGCCAAACCCCGATACCTGTTTCTCGATATTCAGGACGCAAGATATTCTTGCGATGACCTGGACTATCCATCCAACCCTGCACTGAGGCGGGCACGGGTTGAGGGATATTAGTACACATAAACAGATTCTCACCCAGCATGAAGTAGAAAATTATTCCTGCTGAGCGTACCCGTTCTACCATCGTGCTACCCTCCGGACTGGTGTGGCTGAAGAAGTCTTTCTCTGCCATCTCCTGACTATAGTCACGCGCAGCCTGAGCTAACTTTTCATTATTCTGAAGTTCACTCAAACCCTGCTTTTGACGAATTTCATTAATCCGCTGGCGCACCTGTGCTTCCATTTGCGCCGTTGCAGGAGATTGGGGTGTAGCAAGGGGAGTTGGTGGGGAACTGGAGGGAGTATCGAACTCAGGCAACTCCGAAAGAAATTGGGTGACAGAATCACATCCGGACAAAATCAGGGTAAGTGCCACCCAAACAGACCATCTCATAGGGTGTTTAGCTCAGGTTGATTTTTTCATTCTCGCCACTACTGGCTTTCTCGCCTGTGGTGATTGCTTTCACTAAGCCAATCGTGTGTGCCACAAAGCTTGACGGTGCATCCCAGTATTCCGCCTTCTGTACATTGACCTTAAGCAAAGCAATATCCGGTTCATCCAGTCCTTTGGGAAACCAGGCTTGGAGTTCTGGCTTCCACAATTCCTCTATCTTGCTGCGATCTTGCACTAATTGAGCGGTACCTGACATTGAGACATATCGTTGCTTATTGGGTGCTGAGAAACTAACGTTGACTTGTTGATGCTGCTCAACTTCCGTGACTTTATGGGAACTGGCATAGATGAAGAACCAGACGCTACCATCAGCTTCGATCTCCCCATTCGTTGACATCGGGCGGCTATGCAGAGTCCCGTCCTCGTCTATTGTCGTTAGCATCCCAGTGTCAATGTCTTTGACGAGTTCACGCAGCTTCTTAATTTCTTCGTTGTGGTCTATGGAAGTTGTCATCTCTAGTTGCTCTTTATTTCGACACGAGTATGAAGGTTCTCTTACGACCGTTGTAATGGCTCGTAAGGCTATGATTCAGTGTTAACGTTCATAGGTCTGGATTGCCTAAGTCTAGGGGTGGAGTTCTGCTTGTCTAGGTTTTAATTTCCATACAGCTAATCCTGGATTTTCAGCCCATACTGATTGCAAAGGGCTAGCAGTTTTTGGGTGAAACGCGATCGCACGCTCTCCGGCGAGACGATTTCGCAATCTTCCGCATACTGCATCACTTCACGGAGAAACCAGAAGGTACTCGATATTTTTCTCACACTCGCCGGACTCGCGGTTGATCGGGTTGTTGGTATTCACCCCTCACTACTAACTTCTAATTCATACTGTTGGCATTGAAGCCGCAGCTTTTGCTTTACTTGTTCACGTACACTCTCTGGCGACACCACTACACAATCTCCCCCGTATCGTAAGACTTCTCGAACTAGCCAGAAGGGATTTGACACGCGCCGCACTACTTGTCGCACTTTTTCTTCCTTTACCACTAATGTGTCATCACTTATATCTGCGTCTCTTGATTCATAGGCTTTCACCATTCCTCGTTTAAAGTGCAAGTACACTTTTAGGGAATCTAACCTTTCCTTACGCCATTGTCCGTCTATTGCAACGATTGACTTAATCCGATCCAGGCGTAGACAGCGATTGTGGATGAGTTCGGGAAAGTCACTATCTTTGATGTCTTCAGTCTCTTCACACCAGATTTGTAGGTAAAAACGCTTTTCTTCAAAGGAAATCTCGGCGTAACGAACGGTGAACGCCAACTCCTGTTCTTGGGCATTGCCATAAAGCAAACGAAAGGGTTGCTGATTGTTGATGTGTTGCTCGACAAGGATACGCCATGCCACGGTAGGCTGGCTCACCTCTTGGAGGAGAGATTGGCGCAGGGGTGATTCCAGGTTTCCCCGCTCTACCAACAGATGTGAGAGGGTTTGAGCTTCTCCAACGTATCCTGAATCAATGAGGACTTTAGTTGCTTGCCGTAGCGCTGCTACTTGAGTTGAGTTTAGGGTGAAAGACTGTCCGACTTCTAGCTGCTGTTGTGCGATCGCGACAATCAAACCTGACACACTGGGTTCTTTGCCCCAGAGAATGTTTAATCGGCAAGCAATCGCCTCTAGCTGCTCCTTGGTTCCTGGCGGAATTGACAGTGTAATCGTTTCTTTTTTTCTCGGCATTTCCTAAATACACTTGCACTTTCTAAAAAGCTATGCCAAACTCTTTAATGTAATTGTATATGACTCGATTACAGACAAGTGCAAGGGCAAGGCGAGAGAGGAATGTTTCTCGCATGGAGGTTTCCTGGCATGAACTAGTCGATCTGGCGATCAAGTTGTCAGATAAACACTGAAAAAATCCACAACAGAAATCTATCGAGCTTGAAATATCGGTAGATTTCACAGTTCCAAATCTTTACTTGCTTCCATAAACTCAGTTCTGAAACTGGGATATCCTCACGAGGCTCAGCATGATTACTGACACGGCTCAAACCAAAATACTGATTAGCGCCCTAGCCGCAGATGTCATACCTGTTAAGAGGTCGGAGTTGATTGTGGCGTTAGCAAGTAAGCCAAATGCGGTGGCGATCGCTCAAACCTTTGACGACCCCAAACTCATCAGGAAGCTAAGGCTTGCAGATAGCAACGGAGTGAGTAACATCTCTCTGGATCTGGATTCTGATGGAGATAGGGTAATTTATCAAGACCAGGAAATCGGCAAGATTCAAATTTTATTCAAGTCACCGCTACCTGGTGAATTACAAGCTCGACTGGCTATTGAAAGCGCGATAGATAGGTTTTTGGAGTATCTGCAAAAGTTACACCAGATAGTTGTGCTGGATGAAAGTAACCATCATGTGCGTGTTTTCATCCCAGTTAACAAAGCCTTAGGAGACTTCAAAACGCACTGGGAACGCTTCCTGAAAGATGTTGCTTTTTCAGCTAAGGGTAATCTCAAGTTCAAGTTACCAGGACTGGTGCAGACGTTTATCGTAATGCTCAACGCCATTACTTTGTCTGGACGTGGTTTCAGTACTTTAGACGTACCGATTTTGACACAGGAGCAATCAAATGTTCTAGCGGCTTGGTATTTTGCCGTTTTCCGAGATGTCAAAAATCGCCAAAAACGCCGTGGGGAGCAAATAGCGGCAATACAAAATTTAATTGATGAGGCACGTAAGCCTAAGGAAAAGGAGTTAAAAGATAAGGAGGCAATGCAGGCAAAGGAACAGAAGAAATACACTGAGTATTTTAAGAAAGGGTTTAGGAAAATTTTGGAAGAACAGAACTCTTTCTGGCAAGAATTAAATGCAATTGAAATAAAATTCACCGAACCGGGACTATCTAAAGCTCAACAGCGCAAGCTACAGAATCAGCAAGAAAAACTTAGAGAAAAAGTTATCTTTAGTCAAGAGTCTGTTCAAGACAAACTAAATCTGCTGGAGCAATGTGGGGGAAATCCATTTGAGTTTGTTCAATTAGACCAAAAACAAAACCCTACTAGGTTTAAGGTTATTGACTCTCTTGCCAATAACTTTAGTAGAACGGCTACAGACCAAATTAACTCGACTCGTGGTGACATATTTACTCAGTGCATTTCTGAGATGTATCGCCTGTTGGAGACTAAGCCGAGTGAGCCATTACCTGAACCTCTACTGACGGAGAAACCCGTTTTGTCAGCTGTGCGATCGCCTGGAGATGACAGCAAAGAATTTTGCTATTCCTGCGGTGTTGCTCTCGATCCAAAAACTGCAAAATGGCAAGTTCTCAGATTCATGTTTGAGCGACCATCTCAGCGTCGCCAGTCGTCATCCAGTGAAGGCAGACCATATATCTGTTCATCTTGTTCAGCGTTAGCATTTGCCTCTCCACTGAAGGTTACAGAGGAGAGTATAATTCTTCGACTTGAACCTACTGATGGAAGCACAGCTACTGAATTAAAGATCAAAGATTACATCAGGATGCTGACTAGTAAAGAGCTACATCTAAGTGCAGGTCGATATTTAGTGCTAGCTTCAGATCGGACTAATGGAGGTGATTTTGCATCTCAAAAGCTGGGTCAGATTCAGTATGCCTTGGTAAAAGTAGCTTCTATTTTCCCCGCTGAGGTTCTAGGCGATTTTAATTTTTCGTTATTTACCCAGAGTAGTCATCCAATTCATCTTGAAAGTAGGTACTTAATTTTTATTAAAGGTTTAATGGAGGGCTATAGCCAGTCGATTGTTATTTCTGGAAAAGAAATCAATATGACTCTAGGTGATGCAGTGCGCTATGTAGAGCAAGATTTACCTTTTTTAGCAGAGTATAGCCTTACAAAAAATTCTAGCGTTTCTCATGTTCTGACGTTAGAACAGGTTCGTGAAGCTTACTGGGAAAGGTTGCAAAAAGATTTGGAAGTAATAGGAGTTTCTATGAATTCAGATAATCAAATATCCAAACGGGCAACTTTGTACAGAGATGTAGCAGCTTTAACTGGCTTAACTTATGCTTTTGCTCAGTCATTGGAGAGTACAGTCAGAAGGCTAAAACCAGAGGATACAGAGCGAGAAGTCAGCAAGCTGATTGAAAAAGTAGAGGATGCTGTAGCTTTCTGTTATTACGCAACTCTCGGAGATGAAAATAAGACAAGCGTTGAAGCACGTTTTTATCACTATCCTGGCAACTACTTTATCTATGAACGGGCTAAAGAGTTACTTGAGAAGCTAGAAATTAGAGGGCGTGAAGAAAAAGATAGCTCAGGCAAAATATACCTGAAGTTCTATGCCGATGATGTTATCAATGCTTATGCTCATTTTGCCAAACATGACTATGCACAAGAAAAAGATTGGAAAGATTTAACCTATCAACTCAAACTTTCTCTGTACACCCGTTTTCCTGAATTGGTTCGCAAACTGAAATCTACAAGTGAGAAATAATCATGGCTACTGGACTTCCAAAAACTGATGCTAAAAATCCACGTCTACACTTTGACATTTATGCAATTCTCGAAGGTTCTCAAGAGCTTTATTTTGGGCATGAGGTACAGGTAAATGTAAACCTGGTTGAGACAGTGAAGCTATCTACTAAGGATGGGCGATCGCTAGAAAAATGCTACATCTCACCAACAAAACGCCGAGGCGTAGAGCGGCGATGTCTGATTTGGGCACCCGTGAAAACCGGAGAACTACTTGGTGATAAACAACAGTGTGGTATCCCTAAAACTTGCGCTGAACCAGACTGTCCGATCTGTAGTTCTTATGGTGGTTTGATTGCTGGGAAAAAAACTTTAATTGGTCGTGTTACACATGGCGGTGGCGTAGCTGTCCAGGAAATTTATCCGGTAGATAAGCAACGAGCGATGCATCCTTCACGCATTGCAAGCCCTGAAACGGGTAAGGATGAAACTCCAATTCCTTTCAAACGCCAATACAACCAACCCGGATTGCTCTATCCAGTGTCGAATCATGCGCTGAGTATCACCGATCTAGAGTTTTCTTCAGTTGCCTATGCTTTCCTAGATGCACTGCCTCGAATTGGTTCTGGTAATCCGAAGGGAATTGCGATCGCAGAACACAATCAAAAACCTCTGCTAGTCCTGGATCGATATCTGGTTCCCAAAGGTAAGCGTCCAATCATCTCTCCTTCAGAAACTAATCCAGAAGTAGCGATTGAGGAGTTTATGCGGCTATCTAGGACACCAGAAATAAATTCTGACCACATTCAGACAAGCCACTTTGAGCGATGGATTGGTGATGCGGCTTTAGAGAAATTGCAAGAGTATTCCAGCAACTTCGTTGACCACGTTTTATAGGCATAACCTATGTACTGCCTTGAATTCAAAATTCAGCCTACGGCAGCAATGACATTTCGCATTCTGCCTGGGTCAATTCTCAACATTGCGACTTACCCCTTTGTTCCTCCAACCACTCTATCTGGATTCCTGCGAAGACTGGTAATGCTAAGTGCGGGGCTAGAAATTCCTGAAACTTCTGTCAATAAGGACAATCCGCCAACTTATGCCTTGCCGCCTCGTTACTTAGCTCTGGGGGCGTATCCAGTATCGAGTAAATGGAGTGGAGTTCACCGTACCTATCGCAAAGGAATGCGCGAGTTTACTCACGATACTTTTTCCAGATTGTATGTGGAGGAGGACAGAGCAAATTTTCAGCTTCACACCTGGGAGTATCTGATTGCAGAGGAATTGGTTGCTTATGTAGTTAGTGAATCTGCTGCTGGGCTAGAACACTTCCAAGACTTAGAAGGGTATGGCTGCAAACTTGGCAAAGAAGGCTATGCAGTAATTACAGAAGTTTCTGAAGAACCAATCGAGCTAGAACGCACAACTATTGCCGCTCATCCATCAACACTTCTGCCGATGGAAGCACTGCTACAGGATCGTCAATTTGTAGGCGGTTGCGATATTTACAACCTTTATCGCTACAACTGGGCAATAGATGTCCAAACTCACTCTGAACAGGAAGGATTTTTAGACAGCAATCCTACCTCTATCCAAGGTTTTGTTCCTTTTGTTGCAGCCTATTTCTCCCATTCCATCAATCCTGCTCCTACACTCGATTACTACACCAATGGGGAAATCTATATCCCTGTCTCTCTCGTAAACCTGTTGAAAGGGGAAGTTTATGTCTAAGCCAGAACGCAAGCATCCTTATAATTTTGGTCGCGTCTTTTTTCCCGAAAAGCCTAAGACACCTATCCCCAATAAAATATATTTTCAACCGCTTGGGAATCACGTCGGTAATGTTGTGCGGTTAGTCCGAGCTTGGAACCTTGATGACTTCCCAGGCGCAACAGTGTCAGACAGACAAGCATCTTTCAAACGAGTTTTGGAAGCTGCCAAAGTTCATGATATGGCAAAGCCTCAGACTTTTTCTATCAAGGTTGAAACTACCCCAAAACATGATCCAAAAGGAAAATTCAAGGAGTATATTTACTCCTTTAAAGGACATCGCTTTGAAGCTGTCACTTCCGATACTTGGGCGCAGTATTTAGCTAGAGGACACCATTACTTCTCTGTTGATGATATCAGCCGCGATTCCTACAATCTGAAGAAAGAGTCACAAGAATACGCTGATATCTTGGCTCAAGAGCCTCTTGCTTATGCCCGTGAACTTTACATATTGGAGATGTGCGATCAGATTGAGGCAGAGTTAGCTTGCCGAATTATCGGAGATGACGATCAGGCAGAATCTCGCGCTTTCATGGATTACACTACTGCAAATTCCGAGTTAGATAACCAAACTTACTTGATTGACCCGTGGCCTTTCAAAGACAACTCTATTCCCTTGTCGTTTGAATATTGGTCTATGCAGCTTAGTCAGGAAGATAAGGAGAGTTTGCAAAGCTGCATCAAGGCAGAGCAGGATTATAAGTTGGGAACGGCTTTGGATAAAATCGTTAAGAATTGGTGGCAGTTTCACAAAGGCAAGCCTGAAAAAGCAGAACCTAAGCCAGCTATCCTTAAACCCTATGAATCAGTTAATAATCTGAAACATTGGGATTGCCAAACTATATACAAGGCATTGGGCGGAGATAAGTTTATTCCTAACCCAATGCAAGAAGAAATGTTTGATGCGATCGCTCATAATAAGCATCCCACAATTTTACTCAAAGCTCCTACGGGTTCAGGAAAAACTGAATCTATTCTATTTCCGGCTTTAGCTCAGGGCTATCGTCTTTTTTTGCCGCTTCCTGCTCGCAGTTTGCTAGAAGACCAAAAAGAGCGGGTTGAGAGATACCTCAAGCAATTCTCGAAATTACAACCAGAACGTGAACTATCTCTCGTGGTTGATACGGGAGCGCAGATGTATCGTTGGGTATATCGCAACGGTGAGGAAATTAAACCTAGAATTAATCCCAGGCGTCATCTTTACAAGGGAGATGTGATTTTAACGACACTAGATAAGTTCCTTTATCGCTATTTTGCCTTTGGCGACTCGCACAAGTCCTTCGTTTTTCCTCTCAGAATTAACCAGAAAGAGACTTTAATCTGCTTTGATGAGGCTCATAGCTACGACGATATCTCATTTACTAACTTCCACAGCCTATTAAAGTCACTTTATGAAGCAGGGCGATCGCTTGTTTTGATGACGGCTACCATGCCGCAAGAACACATTGAGCGTTTTGATTATCTGGATATTATTGATTATATTGATGATACTGAAAATGCTGAGGAATTCTTCCAGTTTCAGCAGCAGGTTCTAAAGCAACCTCACGTAAATCAAAGAGAATTTGAATGGATTAGCAGTCTTAAGCGTGACAGAGAAAATCCGGAAGCTTTCCAAAATGAGTTTGCTCAAATCATTATTAAGGAATGGCAAGTAAAACCAAACCGCAGAATCATTGCTGTAGTTGAAACAGTCAAAGATGCCGCTGCAATTTATCAGCAGCTAAAATTTCAGTTTGGCATTAATAGTGAGAATGACGAGAGATTCTTATTTCTCTATCATGGTAGAATTGCAGATCAAGTTAGACCCGATATTTACAAACAACTGCAAAAACGAGATGCAGGCAATCAATCTTACATCCTGATAACAACCAGTGCTATCGAAGTAGGCTGCGATTTAAATAGCGATGTACTGATTTCCCAGATTTGTCCGCCTGAAAATCTGGTTCAGAGAGCTGGACGCTGCAACCGTAAAGGAAATGTACCAGATGCAAAAATAATCCTAGTAGGTGATGATATTCCTGATTTTGCTAATACTCTTGATGAGGCTGCATTGCAGAAGTATCAAAATACGCTCCGAGATTTGGCAAGTTTTGAAACTGCAAAAATTTCAGAGTGTATCTCTGTTACTCAACAGGTAGATGATTATCGAGTTGTTGAACTATTTTCTATGCTCCATGAATATGTCTACCAAGCTAATCGAACTTGTCAGCATCTCCATAAACGTGGTTTGATTCCTACCAGAAGTTGGACTCCATCAGTCAAGCTAGAATTCATTAGTCAAGAAACTCATAGCATCTCAGTGCCAATCGATAGGCTTTACACTGGCGAACAGTATGCAAATATTCATGCCTATGAAAAATGGTACGACAAGGAAAATACACGTTGGGATACAGAACACTTACTTAGATGGGGGTCAGCTTATGGAAAGGAAATCACTATCAGAATTCATCCAGAAAAAAAGGGGGTAGTTTATGATGTTTCTTTGCAATCATATTCCTATGATGAAGAACTAGGTTTTGTGGAGCTTCCTAGAATCTTCATAAAAAAGTGGGTTGATGGTGCTGATGAAAAACTGTTGCATGTAGAAGGTAAACACAAAGCAATCGTAAGCTATACAAAATCTCTCAGCAAAGAAAGAGTAGATTACTAAGCACAACAAATGGTAACAACCGTTAGAAAGTAAGTGATAGTCTAGGCGATCGCATCTACCCAGGAAACTCAACAATGACCATTAAAGAACTAATCGAAGCACTCTCTAAATTTGACTCAGACACACCTGTAGTTGTGGGTGGCTACGAAGGCGGCTACAACGATGTCACTATCGTGAAAGCCGAATCCATTCAACTTAATGTCAATAAACAGCACTACTATGGCGCACATGGTCGCACTGATGAGCAGTACGAACCTGTTCCTAGTGTGCCATTTGTAGAAGTTGTTTACCTTGGTGGCTTCAACCCCGTTGCAGATGAGTCATACCTGTCTTATCGCTAAACTTCCCCAGTGGAATCTAGAGATTAGGAGTCATGCACTATGGCAAAAGCACTCGATCTGAATCAATCCTATACCGCAAGCAAAATCTTTGAACTCAAAATAGAAGTAGACGAACTGGTTGCTGAATTTGGCTACTCCCTAACTCGTAAAAGGTTGAACTTGCCCCAGTACTCTGGAGAACTCGATCGCCTTTCAGAACTGAGAGAACGAATTGAGGAAGTTTTGCCCTACGTCAACTTAGCAAATGAAGCAAGCCGTCGAGAAATTCTCATTGCTCCGGTTGTACTCGATTTAGTTCACTACACCCATGCCCAGCTAAAAATTGAGTATCCAATTAAAGTAACAGAGCCGCTTCAGGGATGTTTTGATTACTTGCTTAGGACTCAGACGAGATTACTAGTTATTAAAGCAAAACAGGAATATCTGACCAATAGCTTTACCCAATTAGCAGCAGACCTGATTGCTTTAGATCTGTGGACAGATTCAACACAACAGCCAGAAATCATGGGAGCTGTCACAACTGGAACCCTTTGGCAGTTTGGGGTTTTACATCGCGCAAAGAAACAAATTGACCAGGGTTTCAATAGCTATCGGGTGACAGAAGACTTAGAACCACTCATGCGTATTCTTGTAAATGCTTTGTTGATTTAGTCAACATTCAGTTTGCACATCAATTTACAGCACCATCCTAGTATCGTTTTCGGGATGTATGAGCAATGCCACATAGCTTAGTCCTTAATCTCATTCCTGCCTCACCCATCTACCCCCAGTTCCTCACGGGACGCCATCTACACGCCCTCTTTCTCAACCTTGTAAGCTACGTCGATCGCAAATTAGGCGATCGCCTTCACGAGCAAAAAGAGCAAAAAGCCTTTACTCTCAGCCCCCTTCAGATTGCCAAGCGTCCGACTCGTGACCCGATTTTACAGTGGCAACACAACCAACCGATTCCTGCTGGTATGCCTTGCTGGTGGCGCATTTCTCTGCTTGATGATGCCTTATTTGGTCACCTAAATCAACTTTGGCTCAACCTCAATCCTCAACACCCTTGGCATCTCGGTTCTGCTGATTTGCAGATTACTAGTCTCCTGGGTACGCCTCAATCCACTCAGCCTTGGGCAAACTTTTGCACCTATGCCCAACTCTACGAACAGGCTTCCCAATGCGATCGCCAAATTGAATTTTCCTTCTGTACACCGACTGCCTTTCGGCAAAGCCAACATGACTCAGCCCTCCCTACACGAGAGAGTGTCTTTAACAGTCTACTCAATCGCTGGAATCAATACAGCGGAATTGAGCTACCCAAAACCCTAATCGAACAGCCCCTCTTTCCCAGCTTCTTCGATATTCGCACCGAAATGGTAGCCGACCAACGTAGCAAATTCATTGGCTGTGTGGGAGTTATAAACTTTCGCCTCTTAGGAGACGTTGAACCCCTGGTTATCAAGCAAATCAACGCCCTTGCTGACTTTGCTCTCTACTGTGGTGTCGGTAGAAAGACACCGATGGGGATGGGCATGGTGCGGCGATTGAGTTAGTCTTCATCGCCCTTCATCTTACCCAATCCAAATTCCCATAACAGTAATTATCGGTAGTTTAGCCGAAAAATTACTCTGCTCAATGTTCAAAACTCCGTGCGTCTCCTCTAACAAATCCATGAATGACACTGACTACATTCCTATCGCCGCCGTGAATCAATACGCCTACTGTCCTCATCGCTGCTGGCGGATGTTCTGTGCCGGAGAGTTTACTGACAACCAGTACACCATTGAAGGTACCGGACTGCACGATCGCGTACACACTGTTGGCGAAGGACACCGGGAAGAAACCTGGCAAGTTCGAGCAATTTGGCTCAAATCAGAGCGTTACAAGCTCATCGGTAAATCTGATTTAATCGAATCCACCGATGGACAGATTTATCCAGTTGAATACAAACGAGGGCGACGAGGCGAATGGGACAATGATGAACTGCAAGTCTGTGCCCAAGCCTTATGCCTTGAGGAAATGAGTGGGAAAACTATCAATCAAGGCTATATCTACTATGCCCACTCTCATCAACGCCAGCCCGTCGAGATGACGATCGCATTACGAGAAAGTACACTTGCCACCATCCAAGCAGTGACAACTTTATTGAACACGAGTCTTGTCCCTAGCGCTGTTTACAGCAAACGTTGCTCTGGATGCAGTCTTTACACCCAATGCTTACCCCAGGCTGTCGATAAAGTAGGACGTTACCAGGAAGCTTACTAGAAGGTGTTTTCAAACCCTTCGATCCCCCCCAGCTCCTCACTAAAGCTCCGGCCTTAAAAAGGGGGATTTAGGGGGATCTGCACTACATAAACGAAGCTAACAAAGTTTGAAAACACGCCCTAGGGGGCAAAATGCAGGATTTGCAAGTTAAAAGCGAGGATTCAGAATTCGCTAAAGCGAGAAGTTTGCAAACATACCCCAACTCACTAAGGAGTAAATCATGGGAACCGTTTATGTTACCCAAGACGATGCCTTTATTGGCAAGACTGATGAACGTTTGTGTGTGAAAGCCAATCAACAAAAGCTTTTGGATGTACCTCTCATTAAAGTCGATGGCATTGTGGTGTTGGGACGGGCGACTGTTTCCCCAGCCGTCGTGATGGAACTACTAGAACGCCACATTCCTTTGAGTTTTCTTACAGGAACAGGACGCTATTTAGGTCGTTTGGAGCCAGAAATGACGAAAAATATCTTTGTTCGTAGAGCGCAGTGGCAAGCAGATGGAGAATCTGAACAGGCAGTGCATTTGGTCAGAAGTTTTGTCAGAGGTAAGCTGAAAAACTATCGTAATATACTGCTGCGTCGAGAGCGGGAATGTCCTGAAGTGAGTCTGCAATCGGGTATTACTCGGTTAGAGCAAGCACTTGCACCACTGGAGACGACAGCAACAATTAATTCACTGCGAGGTTTAGAAGGCGCAGGCAGCGCTGCCTATTTTGGTAGCTTCAATCAGCTTATCAAAGGCTCAGAGTTTCAGTTTGAAGCCAGACGTCGCCGTCCGCCAACTGATCCAGTGAATGCTTTACTCAGCTTAGGCTATTCGTTGCTTCGTCACGATCTTCAGTCTGCTGTGAATATCGTTGGCTTTGACCCTTATCTAGGTTATCTACACTTTGAACGGTATGGTCGTCCTTCGCTAGCGTTGGACTTGATGGAAGAGTTTCGCCCTTTGGTTGTAGATGCGATCGCATTAGCTGCACTGAATAAGCGATCGCTTTCTCCCACTGACTTTACAACGGAACCAATCTCTGGGGCTGTTTCTTTGACTAAGGAAGGACTTCATACTTTTCTGCGACTGTATGAGCAGAAAAAACAGTCAAAATTCAAGCATCCTGTACTTGGTCGTCAGTGTACCTACCAGGAAGCATTTGAGATTCAATCGAGACTCTTGGCGAAGTATCTGATGGGCGAAACCAAGAAATATCCCCCTCTGGTTCTCAAGTAGAAGTGAGGTTAATAGCACTGATGTATGTTGTCATTAGCTACGATATTTCAGAGGACAAGCGCCGAACTAAGATTCACTCACTGCTTAAGTCTTATGGTCAGTGGATGCAGTTCAGTGTGTTTGAGTGCGACCTAACCGAGACTCAGTATGCCAAGTTACGAGTGCGCCTGAGTAAGTTGATCAAACCTGAGCAAGATAGCATCCGCTTTTACTTTCTCTGTTGCGGTTGTCAGAGAAAGGTTGAAAGAATTGGTGGTGAGCCACCTCGTGATGACACGATTTTCTTTGCTGATGGTGGGGGCTAGCGATGTAGGTGCGTTGTGCGCGGAGGGGTAGGTGTTTAGATGGAGCGTAAGCAAAAAATGGCTGAACTTCCTTGTCGAAAAGGGTTTAAATGCGATCGCTCCTCTAACACCATCCGCGCAACTTGTTTTTTGCTTTAATAGCAATGGTTTCAGCTTATGAACTCTCAGAATTTACTGGCTAGTCATGGCTTTCAGTGTTAGGATAATTGCAACTCGCGCAACTGCACCTCGAAAACTAAATACAGTAAGCTTTTCTGGTGCCTGCGGTTCCAACCACTATGAATCCCTATCAGGGATTGAAACTACCCTGGCAAGCCGCAATCCTGACGTGAAGTAAGGTTCCAACCACTATGAATCCCTATCAGGGATTGAAACCTCAAGTACTGAAGCTCAAGAGCCAGAATAAGCACGAGTTCCAACCACTATGAATCCCTATCAGGGATTGAAACCCAGTATCGCCGCTGACTTGGAAACTGAGGTTTGGTTCCAACCACTATGAATCCCTATCAGGGATTGAAACGGGAACTCCTCAAACCTTTCGATGCGGTAGCAGAACCGGTTCCAACCACTATGAATCCCTATCAGGGATTGAAACGGAAGCCGCTCACGAAGAAGGCACAATATCTGAAGAGTTCCAACCAACATGAACCCTACCAGCAACTCAAAGGCAGAAATGAGTAACAGGGGTAAACTGAGAATGATAAGCTAACAAATGCATTTAAAAACTATCTAGGGTAAAGATTTAGATGACTGGCTCAACCCAGGTTCCGTATCTATTACGGGCAGCCCGTGGCGAAGTATTAGACCGTCCGCCCGTATGGATGATGCGGCAAGCAGGGCGTTATATGAAAGCTTATCGGGATTTACGGGATAAATATCCTTCATTTCGCGATCGCTCCGAACGACCAGATGTTGCAATTGAAATCTCGCTGCAACCTTGGAAAGCATTTCAGCCAGATGGGGTGATTTTGTTTTCCGACATTGTGACACCGCTACCTGCCCTAGGCATTGAGATGGATATTGCGGAAGGCAAAGGACCAATCATTGAGTCACCTATCCGCACCCAAGAACAAGTTGATCAACTGCACCCCTTAGAACCCCAAGAATCTCTTCCCTTTATCCAGGAAATTCTCAAGGCATTACGGCAGGAAGTTGGCAACCAATCAACTGTACTAGGCTTTGTTGGTGCGCCTTGGACACTAGCGGCGTATGCAGTTGAGGGTAAGGGTTCCAAAACCTATTCGGTGATTAAAGGCATGGCGTTCTCAGAACCCGCCATACTCCATCAACTTCTTGGGAAACTAGCCGATGCGATCGCAGTTTACGTCCGCTATCAAATCGACAGTGGTGCCCAAGTTGTCCAAATGTTTGACTCCTGGGCAGGTCAACTCAGTCCTCAAGACTATGAAACTTTTGCCCTACCTTATCAGCAGCGAGTTGTCAAGCAAGTTAAGGAAACGCATCCAGATACACCTCTCATTCTGCTGGTGAGTGGCAGTGCAGGTGTGCTAGAACGGATGGCGCACTCTGGTGTAGATATCGTCAGTTTAGACTGGACGGTTGATATGGCAGAGGCGAGACAGCGATTGGGTTGGGATGTGAAAGTGCAGGGAAATATGGACCCTGGTGTGCTATTTGGCTCACAGGAGTTTATCCGCGATCGCATTCTCGATACCATTCGTAAAGCAGGAAACCGAGGACATATCTTTAATCTCGGTCATGGCGTTTTACCAGGAACTCCGGAAGACAATGTGCGGTTCTTCTTTGAAACAGCTAAGCAAGCTGACAAATTACTAACCGTTCATGCCTAATCCCTAGGGGGTGTTTTCAAAGTATTTGTTATTGCACTCAAAGCAAGGAAGATCCCCCTCGCATCCCCCTTAAAAAGGGGGACTTTGAGCAGATTCTCCCCCTTTTTTAAGGGGGGCTGGGGGGGATCTGAAGGTTTAAAGACACCCTAATCCAATTAAACGCCTCCCTCGTTCTCCCCATTCGGGTTGAACAAAAGCTGATTATCATTAGAGTTAGTGGTTGCGAGTTCAAGCTTTTGGTGACACGCCAAGCGCTGACTACGCAACCAGAACTCACGAAACAAATCCTTGGATTCGGAAGTCCAAACTATTCAAGCCCCAGTTTTATCCCGCTCGTTAAATCCAAAATCGTCGCCTCCAACATTGAATGAACCCTAAGCGGATTTTTTTGACGGGTGCCAGTGGCTGCATTGGTCACTACATCACCGAAGCGTTGATTCAGGAAACTGATCATGAGTTGTACCTCTTGGTCAGGAACCCAGCCAAACTCGGATTTGACTACGAAGCACGTCCTGGTATCACGATTATCCAAGCTGATTTGCTTGAGATTGAACGCTTTGATAAGTTGCTCAAAACGATGGATGTGGCAATCCTGGCAGCAACAGCTTGGGGAGGACCACAGGAAGCGTTTGATATTAATGTCGTTAAAACAATCCGGTTGATGAACCTGCTCAACCCCAGTATTTGTGAGCAGGTTATTTACTTCTCTACAGCTAGCATTCTGAATCGGAATAACGAATTACTGAAGGAAGCGGGTCAACTGGGTTCTGATTATATTCGTTCCAAGTACGACTGTCTGGGACGATTATCAAAACTAGCGATCGCCTCTAAGATTACCACCCTATTTCCAACTTTGGTATTGGGGGGAGATAGCAATAAACCCTACTCCGCTGTCTCATCTGGTATCGCTGATGTGGTGAAATGGGTTGACCTAATTCGCTGGTTGAAAGCGGATGCGAGTTTCCACTTCATCCACGCACGAGATATTGCTCAAGTCGTGCGCTACTTAGTTGACCATCCGTCCTCCAAGGACTTAAATCTAGAGGAAGATGCAGTAATACGCGATCGCATGGTTTTAGGCAATCAACGAGTCACTGCAAACCAGGCTGTAGAAGATGTTTGTGCCTATCTAGGGAAAAAGATTTATTTTCGCCTACCCCTGACTATCTGGCTTGCCAACGTCATTATCGTTCTGTTCAGAATTCAGGTGGCAGCTTGGGATAGATTTGCGATGAACTATCGGCATTTTACCCATCAAGACGTTGTTAATCCAGGGACATTTGGTTTACCAACCTATTGCCCTACGTTCACGGATGTCCTAAAGATTAGCGGCATTCCTGAAGCTAGGAACTGATAAAAATTACTCAACGCTGAAAGCTGACTGCTGAAAGCTACCAACCCCAAGTTCCAGCCCCGCCTTTGAATGGTCCGACAATATCCTTGGTAACCCAACCGCCATAGAAATTTCCTGGCTGTGGCTGCACTTGTTCTCCATCAACGTAACAAGCATCCATCAGATGAGCATAGAAAGCTAAATAATCTTTGATTGGCGCAAAGGTTGGTGTGGGAGTGGGATAAGCCCAAGCCGCATTGGTAGCTTGTTTGTCACCGACAACGACTGTGTAGTAAATTGCTCTTCCCTTCCACTCACAAAACGACCCTTGAGCGGATTTTACTAAATACTCCATTTTGATGTCTTCAGGAGGAAGGTAGTAAACCGGAGGATGGCTAGTTTCTAGGACACGCTGCCCTCTACGAGTATCGGCAATCGTGATGCCATTGAAGATAATCTGAATCGGTTTCGGTGTTTCCTCTAGTCGGGGTGGACGGGGATAATCCCAGACAGACTCTTGACCAGGTTTGGGTTCAATACGGCGGTTCACGCTGATTCATTCTCCTGCTTGCCTATATTAACTATTGTAAAGGTGAGGCGATCGCCTTTCGCTGTACCTTGAGGGGTGTTCCTTTTTCGGTCGGCTGATAGAGAAGCTGTATCTCAACGGCTTGGATAATCTGGATTGTTAAGCGGTGGCTGTGACTAAAGTCTGCACTCCCCCCACCGATATGGTATTAGACAAGCGTAAAAGCGTTTTCTGTGATGGTATTCGATTGAATCCCTGTTAGTGATGCTAGGAATTCATTGGTATTCGTGACACGAATTTGGGTATCACTGCCATCTTGAGTAATTGTGAGCGTACCAAATGTCAGGTTATTGGTTAGCCCAATCAAGTCGGTGCCCACAACAAAGTCAGTGATTGTAGCTTTGCCTTCACCAGTAGCGAGGACGAAGGTATCAATGCCAGTACCTCCAGTTACTTGGTCGTTGCCAGCACCACCACGGAGAATGTCATCGTCAGCACCGCCTGTGAGTTGGTCGTTACCTGTGCCACCTATCAGGATGTCTTTACTATCCTCACCGTATAGTTTGTCGTTACCGATACCTCCTTCTAGGGTGTCGTTGCCGCTACCGCCCCAGAGTTCATCGTTACCAGCTTCACCAAATAACTTATCGCTACCAGCATTGCCGAAGAGGTTGTCATTCTTATCGCCTGCATTGATTTCGTCGCGCTTGTCTGTACCGTTAAGGGTGTCATTGCCTGAAGTGCCGTTGATGACGTTCACAACAGGGTTGACGGTGAGGCTAACGGTTCCGGCGTTGGAGGTAGCGCCTTGATTGTCTTGAACAGTATAGGTGAAGCTATCGCTGCCGAAAAATTCCAGATTCGGAGTATAGGTGAGTGTGCCATCTTCATTGACTAAGATGGTGCCATTGCTAGGGGCAGTTGCGATCGCCAATGTCTCCGACACGATGGTAGTATTGCCATCAGCATCGGTGTCGTTGGCTAAAACCGAGATAGTTACGGCTGTATCTTCGTTAGTTGTAGCTGTGTCATTGTTGGCGACAGGTGTGCTATTCGCTTGCGGTAGGGTAAAGCGGGCAACAAGTGGGTCGTGGTCGCTGACTTGATCTGCAAACTCGGCATTGAGATGTACGATATCAATCTCTGCTGCGGCTGTTGTGCTGAGATTGTCGCTAACCAGGATGTGGTCGAGTGCTTGGGAGTTGCCTTCAAAAACGTAGGTATATTGCTCATTGAGTGGTAACGTCTCAACCAGGTTCGTCAAGTCGTCCCCTTTTAAAGTAGCTAGGGGATTTGAGAACTGAAAGTCATTCAGGTCGCCCATGACTACGACATTCGCATTAGGGTCTTCGGCTAAGATGCTTTCTACAAAGTTGTTAACAATCTCAGCTTGCTGTAAGCGTTGAGCTTCTGAGGTTAGTGTTGGCGGTTGGTTGCTGCCAAATAGAGGTTGGTCGCCACCTTTGGAGTTGAAGTGGTTGCCGATGACAAAGACACTGTTGCCGTTGAAGACAAACTCGCCTACCAAAGGTTTGCGGCTGTTGGCAAAGGCATCGCCATTTGAAAGGTCGGTGTCGATAATTCGACCCGGACTCGCGGAAAGTTCTAGTCCCGCTTCACCACTGGTTACTGTGGTGTTGGTTGTGGAGGTACCGCCGGGAGTGTCTACGAAGTCAACTCGCTCAGGGTTGAAGAGGAAGCCGACGCGAATATTACCCCCAGGTTCACCTCCATCTTGGTCGTCTACTGGATTAACCTGACGGTATTCGTAGGTTGGGGCACCTGCGGCTGCGATCGCATCGATTAAAGTTTGATAAGTTAAGTCAGCATCAACAACACTGTCATTTGTCGCACCGTTGTTGTCCTGGATTTCCTCTAAGCTGATGATGTCAGGTGATTGGAGATTGTTGACGATGACATTGGCAAGGCTTGCGAATTTGGTACTGCCATCACTGGGGTCAAGGTTCTCAACGTTGAAGCTAGCAACGGTTAGTTGGTCTTCAGTTCCAGTTAATGTGGTCGTCTCCCGTGTCAGTCCGCCAGAAGTGACGCTGGGTAAGGATGAAGTATTCAGCAGCTTGTAGTTACCAAAGCTGTAGTCAATCACACCTGTAATCGTGCCACTGAACTTGTCACCGACATTTACCTGGGGTTCTGAGGAAACCAACACGTCATCAATAATGATGCGTTCTGGATTAAAGTCACCCGGTTGGATAATGATGCCACCACGCGGCGTAAGGGTAGTAGCATTCGCCCCATTGTCAGCAACCACAGGGATTTCACCAAAATTGCTGGTAGGGCCAACAGCAACCGCGTTATTCACCTGCACTAGCATTCCTTCCACACTTTCGTAGAAGTCGATGCCGTCTTGGGCTGGGTCGAAGGCGCTAAACTGGTCGTTGTCAATCACTTGAGTGGGGATTGCGCGTCCACCATTACCCAAAATTGTCGCGACGGGTAAAGGATTGCCACTGGAGAGTTTATTAATCGTCAGGCTTCCCCCAATTTGGGTGATAGAAAGATTCCCACTACTAGCACCGCCGGAAGTGAACTCGCTGACTGTACCGCTAACCAAGATTGAGTCACCAACGATAACAGTAGGTGCTGCGGAGGTAAAGACAAAAATCCCTTCTGATGTTGCATCATTGGCATCAGGATTGGGGTCTTGCAAATAAAAGCCATTAGAACGAACAGCGGTGACAATCCCAGGTACGTTGGTAACGGTTTGTCCGGCGAAGGATGAGGTATGAGCAGCACCTTGAATATCGTAGATGCGGGTAGTTCCGGCTGTGGTGTCGTCGTCTGTTACGGTGAGGCTGGTTGTACCACTGGTAAAGTTAGTGGCAGAGGCGGTTAAGGTTACGGTTTGTGAGCCATCTGCGATCGCATCATCAATTGCACTAACATCAAACGTAGTTGATGTCTGATTAGCGGCAATCGTCACAGTGGCAGCAACAGTTGCCTCGCTGGTGTCACTGCTTGCCAAGGTGACGGTGAGAGATTGGCTTATATCTCCGGTGCGGGTAACTGTGCCAGTAGCGGCAGCTTCACCTGCGGCTTCTGAGAAGGAGGCAGGGGCAATACTCAAGCTGAGGGATGGGGTTGAGTTATCACCGACTGTAAATGAACCAGACGGTTGTGTAAATCGGGTAGTGTCGTTGACTGTCCAGTTAGCTGAGTTGCTGATTTTCTCTAGTAATTCTGCCTTGGTTCCAGACGTGCCATTGCTGATGTTGTAGATTGCGTTATCAACTTCTGGAATAGATACGGCTGTTAAGCCATTCGTTAAACCAGCCGGCAATGCCGAGGTGTTGGAATTGGTTGCATCAGTTGCCCACCCTGAACCGTCACTGTTTACCGCATAAATAAAGGTCGGACTGATTGCTGTGCCTTGGTAGGCAAGAATTTGATCACCATCAGCCGAAAATGCCACACTACTGAGGCTGGGAGTGATAATAGTTCCTGCTGTAAGATCTGTGCTAGCCGTCCAGGTAAAGGTTCCCTCGCCACTTCTAAAGCCACCACTGCTAAGCCAGCCATTATCTGTAAACGAAATACTCGTTCCAGAGCCAATATCCGTTAGTAATACAAAACTAAACTCATCAGGATTATCAAAGTTAAAACCAGTAATAGCGATGTCACCAGCCGAGAGCGTTGTGGGAGCCATGAAAATTTCCTTGCGGTAGTTGTTGGAGTGTTTGAGTGTTTGAGTTACTGAGATGCGATCGCTTTTTTCCGCAGAGTTTTAGCTAGCTCCGGATTGAATTTCCAGACCTAGTTATTAGCACTGTTTATTGAGATTGGATCAGCTTGAAGGAGGCGCTTACAAGACTTTAGGGAGGGTTAACCCATGCTTAATAAAATCGCTGACCTAGTTGCCAGGTATCACTGAAGTTCTAAGACAATTTTTCTCAAGACTCGGCGCAGTAGTTTTAAACACATCAGTCATCCAAAAAAAGCGATCGCTGTTCAACATCATTAGTTGGTGCTGTATCTAAGATCAAAATGAGCAGCGGGATAGAGGCGCTTGTTTACAAGAGCCATATTTGAAAATACAAGCTAGATGTTAAGGATTGACGAGTATTTCCTCAAGGAAATGTTAAATAAGCTACAGACATATTACTTGGTCTTTTAACTTGCCACCCCATTCGCTGTAGGAACTTTGCTGTTCACTGCTAGTGGGTAGTAGTTAACACATCTGACTTTGAGTACAGGCGTTTCACCTACCCAGCAGGAAATAATGAAGCTGGCGATCGCAATTCAAGAGACACTTGCTCACAAGTTTGGCAGTTCATGGAAATCGAATCCGTACCCGTTACTATTACCTTATTTCTGATCTCCGTCTTGGTCATTGCCGTCGCTGGAACTAGGATGGCAAGAATTGCTGACCGTTTAGCCGACGCAACGGGACTGGGTGAAGCCTTTGTCGGGGCACTGTTTTTGGGTGGTAGTACGTCTTTAGCGGGGATTGTCACTTCTATAACCGCTGCGGCTCAGAATCATCCAGAACTCGCCGTCAGCAACGCTTTGGGTGGGATTGCCGCTCAAACGATGTTTTTGGGCGTAGCGGATATCGTATATCGCAAAGCCAATTTAGAACACGCGGCGGCTTCTGTTGCGACTCTTGTGCAAGCAACACTTCTAGTGACGCTATTGGCAATTCCCTTAATGGCTATGGCCGGCCCAGACATCAGTGTGTTTAGTGTTCATCCAGCTTCTTTGATCATCCCTATTGCCTATTTTTTCGGGTTGCGTCTAGTTTCTGAGGCACAAAAAATGCCAATGTGGGGTCCACGGCAAACGGATGAAACACGAGTTGAGGAAGTGGTTATAGACAACAAATCTGAGCAATCTGAATTGACCCGTTTATGGTTACAGTTTGCTCTGTTAGCCGTGATTGTTGCGATCGCAGGTTACAGTGTCGGCACCGCAGGGGTAGCTCTTTCGGTTCAGACTGGTCTTTCGGAATCGCTTGTCGGTGGGTTATTTACAGCATTATCCAATTCTTTACCGGAACTTGTAACAATGATTGCCGCCGTCCGCCAAGGTGCACTAACTTTAGCGGTAGGAGGCGCGATTGGAGGGAATAGCTTTGATGTGATGCTACTCGCTTTCTCTGATTTTGCTTATCGTCAGGGTTCAATTTATCACGCTTTAGCGGCTCGACAGGTTTTTGTTGTCGCCTTAACTATTCTGATGACAGGCATCTTATTATTGGGCCTGTTGCGGCGAGAGAAGCATGGAATTGGAAATATCGGCTTTGAGAGTGTTCTGGTACTCATCTTATATTTAGGAGGTTTCTCTCTACTATTCTTCCAAACCTAATCAAAGCAATTAGGTGCTGTGAAAGTGGAGGTGAAGCCAATTCGTTAGCAAGATGGTGGCGATATTCAACAACAATGCCGTTTCAGCCTTTTGATTTACTCGAAAGCAGGGGCAAATTGGGTAACTTATCCAGGACATTCACTGTTTTAAGCTTCTACCCTTTGGCGTGTAGTGTTGATGCCAGCTTTATACTGTTCATCCTGTCGCACTATCAGACGCCGTAATGTAAAAATAGCTGGGTTGACTTCAACAAAAGAGCGATCGCGATCCTTTTGATATATTTCCTGCTCATTTTCGTTCATCTCAATATCTTGCTGAACGACTTTTGCTAGGACAAAGTGCCTGAGTACATAGCGAATCAGGGGTTTGAAGGGGGCTAAAATTTTGGGAATTTTGACTTTGGAAAAAAACAGCCCAAAGGACTGGCTTTCTGTGTTACTAGCTGGAAGTCGCAGTAAGTAAACGCGGGAAATGTCGCCCAGGCTACTGGTAAGGTTAGGGTACAGGTAGCGAACGGTGATTTGTCCCTTTGTTTCCTTGATGCCCCACTTGCTCAAGCCGAGTAACGGTGCTAAGGGGTTTTGATAGGCAACGTCATACTGTGCCTGCATCATCTCTGGCGATTCTTGGATCTTTACCAACTTGGTATCGTACCAAGCTTGATACTTCCGGTGTAGATAACCGTGGAACAAGTCGATCGCATTCTCATTGCAGATCGAGAAGTGCGATCCGAAGCTAACTTCTAACCGAACCAGAAACCAGTCGTCATCACCATATTCGGGAATATCAATAATTGCTCTCTCAGATGCAAGGGCTGGATCGCCAGGGAAAACCCACACCAATCCATACCGCTCTTGCACCGGATAACTGCGAACATTGGCTTTGGGAAGCTTTTGTCCTTGAGTTAGGTAAGGAATTGCAACACACTCACCACTACCTCCGTCAAACTCCCAACCGTGATAGGGACACACAAGATGGCAGCCGTTGACAACACCTTTATGCAAAGCCACACCCTTATGAGGGCAAGCATCGTCAACGACACGAATCTGTCCGGTTTCATCCCGAAAGACTGCTAGGGGTTGGTTCCAAAACTTTGCTGTCAGAATTTTTCCAGGCTTCAGTTTGTCTACACGAGCGATCGCATACCAATGATTCGGGTTAGCGTCTGCTTCTCTTGCAGCTATGTAAATTGTCTGGCTTCTTTGAGCTGTCTCAAGTTCCACGCAAAATCCTCTAAGCTTTTGCCCAAATACTACCAGAACTTAAAGCCGGAAGAGTGGCTTAATACTCGCTGGTGCCGTAGGGACTTGAGCCATCAGGCATAATCGCTAGCCGTAAGTCAGCGCCACTTGTATTTGTACCCTGCATGACAGCTTTGTGGAGATTGGCGTAACGCAAGTTAGCCTTACTAAAATTTGCCCCGGTTAGATTTGCCTCAGTTAGGTGTGTTCCATACAAACTTGCACCAGTTAAGTCAGCTTTTTCTATTTTTGCACCTGTCAGATCAGCATCCCTAAGCTCAGCATGATGGAGGTTGGCGTTGCTTAAATCAGCGTAAATCATGCTAATGTTCATCATTTGAGCATTAGTGAAATTCGCCCCTTTGAGGCTGCTCTTTTTCAAGTCAGCTCCCTGTAAGTCAGCACCTTTCAAGTTAGCCTTGTCCAGGCGTACACCACTCATTTTTGCATCTTCTAAGATAGTATTCGTGAGGTTGGCGTTAGAAAGATTTGTATTTCTAAAGTCTGCCCCAGTCAAATCAAGTCCACTGAGATTCAGATTGCTAAGATCACAACCTGCACATTTCTTGGTTTTGACAATCTTTTCAACATCTACTTGCTTGACTTTTAAGGGGCGAATAACTTGCTGAGCCAATGCATTAGGTTTGGGTAGCGATATACCCAGCTTTTCAATGATTGAAAGACGAATTGCAAGCGGTAGGGTGACTGCTGTAACGATCATTGCGAAACTCAAGAAAACTTTCATACTCATGGTAGATAAATTGGTAGATTTCGTTTGTGATATAAGGTCGCAGCAAATCTAGAGAAGCTAGGTAACTACTTCCTCTTCACTCTCATTTCAACTATTTATTCGTGAAAATAATAAAAACTTAGTTTAAGCGTTGAGAAAACTCCTCAATCGCTTTAAAATTAGCTGCTATCAAATCACTATTGAACATAAGATAACATTCAAGTTTGTGGCTAATATAAATCTCTCAGCGATATATGTAAAAAGTCTGTAAATATGAGGTTATTTTTCCTGATATTTATTACCAAGAAATAAAAATAGTTTTGATTGGAATTTGTTAATAAACTCTCTAGCAAACATACAAAAATCCCCCATTGCTGGGGGCGGTGCCTATTGGTGTCTAAGTTGATGTAACCCTAGACTTATAATCCAAGGAGTATAAATTGACTTTAGTCGTTATACTCCCACTAGGTCACGAGATTCTACACCAACGAGTTGTTGAGCAATCGCCATTCGTGCTTCTAGCTTCGCCACGGTAAACTGGTTACGCAGATATTCTAGATGTGCGATCGCACTTCCCTTTTCAGACATCAAGCGCATCATCGTATTCTGTGCCGTTTGGTATTCTTGGTCAACGCAGAGCAATTCAAAACGCCGTCCCCGACGCTGATTGTCATTCTTCAAGCCTTGCTCAAACGCTGCTACTCGGTCAGCATTGCCTTCCAGACGGGCGATGTGTTGCCCAACGGCAGCAATCTGCGAGTCTAATTCATTAACAACTTGTGCCGCTTGTGCGATCGCAGCAGGGTACTGACTCATTTTCATGTTTATCTTCCAATAAGAAAAGTATTTGTAAGGACACGCTTGGTGTCCTTGTTGTCCGGTGTCGAGGAGGTTGTTTGGACTACGCTACCAATTCTGATCGTTGTGCATTCACACTCACCGTTGGCATATCAATGGGAATCTGTGGCGGTTGAGGGGATGTTTTCTCTAAAACTTTGACTTCAATGTTGACAGCCACTAGATAAGAACCCGTTTCATCTCCCACCGCTTCAGCAATCAACTTGGCAAAATCTGGGCGTCCAGATGTAATTGGCTCACGTAAGGTGTACTGCTCCCATTCGTACTCGGCATTGGGGTTGATGCTGAGAATGTAGTGCTTCGTCATGGGGGTAAAAACCTTGTATTTTCAAGGGGTTCAGGCTTCAACAACAGTCAAATCCTACCTCTCTATTATAGTATTTCTGTACTACTTTTGGGAGTGAACACCTCGACCATCTCGCGAGGATTGTAGAGGTAGAGTGTTGTTAAACCAGACCTCCTGCTGAGGCAAGGGAATCGAAATCCCCGCTTCGTCTAAAGCCCCCTTCAGCCGTCGGCGAAACTCCCGCGCCACTTCCCATTGCTTTAGAGGCTGGGTTTTAATCCACACCCGAATCGTTACACCTCGACTACCAAAATCATCTACCCCTAAGACTTCTGGTTTATCGAGGATTTGTTCGCGCCAATGTCCGTCGCGAGTCATTTCTTGGGCGACGTTATTAATCAGCGCCAGCGCCTTATCCACATCCGTGTGGTAAGCCACAGGAATATTTAAGTCTGCTCGTGACCAATTACTCGAAAGATTGGCAATGATCTTAATTTCACTATTTGGAATCGTGATTAATCGTCCCTCAGCATCGCGCAACTGAGTAATCCGCAGATTCATGTTTTCCACTAAACCACCCACGTTTGCCACGTTGATTACATCCCCGACCGCGTACTGGTCTTCTAGGATGATGAAAAAGCCGTTGATTGCATCTTTAATCAAACTTTGCGAAGCCAAAGACACAGCAACTCCAATTAGCCCTGCACCAGCAAGCAAAGGCCCAATATTAACACCAATTACTGAAAGAGCCACTAGAGTTCCAACTGCAATCCAAGTAACTGTCACAATACTCTTAGCCACACCAGAAACCGTTGAGACTCGCAGTTGTACGCGCCGATTGGATTCTGGAGTTAGTAGGTAATTACTGGCAAGTACTGAGGAAAAGCGATCAATTAAGGCATAGCTCAGACGAGTAACCATATAAGTTGCCAATCCAACAATGCCTATTCGTAAAGGAAACCGTAGCCCGGTAATAATTAAAATCTGTATCATCCGGGTGTAAGGAAACAGCCCCAAAATAAATAAAGTTCCCCCTACCAAAATTCCCGCTTGAGCTAGCTGGAAAAAGCGATGCTGAACTTCTTTGACATTCCATTGTTGCTGTTGAGTTAGCTGAGTTGATATAGGCTGTGTGGGGGACGACTCAGAAGGGGCTAGCTGGTCTTTCGAGCGCTTTGATCGACGTTCCCAATAAGAGATTGCCAAGATAGCGACAGCCATTGCTACACCAGTGCCAGCCGCTACTCCGGCTTGACGAGTCAGAAACTCTGATTGCCGTTCCTGCTTCGCTCGTCTTAGCCCTTCTTCTAACTCTTGAACCAGTTCTTCAGCTCTAGTATCAATATCAACGCCTTTGAGATTGGCATCTTGGTCAGTAACGCTCATCAGGCGGACTTGCCTATCTCCGACAGAGACGTAGATATCGGGTATCTCTCCTTCTGTTTCTTGACGAACCTGTAATTGAGCAGAATCGTTTTTGAAGTAAGTGCTACTAATATCGCTCAATCGCTGATCAATATCTTCAATTCGGCTGTTTAAATCTGACTTAGGAGAGGCGATTTCAAATAGGCAACGACCATCAAGCCGGATACAACCGGGAACTACCTGATTGTTTTGGTCTTGATTCAGTAGGTTGGGAGTTTGCAGGTTCAAATCTTGGATTGATGGAAGCTGAGCCTTGACAGGCAACACAGCGCAGCCTGTAAAAGCGATCGCTCCAGCGATAGTCCAAGATAAAAAGCGTATTTTAAACATACTGTTGAATCAAGAAGTCAAGAGATCAGTCGCAATAAACATTACTTAAGTCATGGCTGTTAGGAGTTAGTGGTTAGTAGTCTCTAATTTTTCTACTATCAGCCTTTTGTAAATGTTTATTACACCCACCTACTTAACAAAGGATTCTTGCTGCTTATCGTCCATCAAAAGAAAGACATTATTTTCAGTAAGCCGCAAAATTTACCCGCTTTATTACGCTTAAACTTATGTCCTTGAGTACTTGTCAGCCTCTGTTTTCACCTCCCTCTTCGGTCAGATGGAGTAATCTAGTTAAGACTGCGATGCAAATTTTTGTTCAAAAGTACAATTCATGACTGCAACTGTTACTCAGCTCAAGCACGAAGTTAAAGACCTTTCCCTCGCTCCACTAGGCAAACAACGGATTGAGTGGGCTGGGAGAGAAATGCCGGTTCTACGGCAAATTCAGGAACGTTTTGCTCAAGAGAAGCCGTTTGAAGGCATTCGTTTGGTTGCCTGCTGCCACGTTACCACCGAAACGGCTCATTTAGCGATCGCTCTCAAAAATGGTGGTGCTGAAGCGGTTCTGATTGCTAGCAATCCCCTCTCTACACAAGATGATGTTGCCGCTTGCTTAGTTGTTGATTATGGCATCCCCGTATTTGCCCTGAAAGGCGAAGATGCTGAAACCTACACGCGGCACGTTGAAATTGCCCTCGACCACCGTCCTAATATCATCATTGATGATGGTAGTGATGTCGTTGCCAGTCTGGTGCAGCACCGCAAAGAGCAAATTGCTGACCTCATTGGCACCACAGAAGAAACCACCACTGGGATTGTCCGTCTCCGGGCGATGTTCAATGATGGGGTTTTGAGCTTCCCTGCAATGAACGTCAACGACGCTGACACCAAGCACTTCTTTGATAACCGCTATGGTACAGGTCAATCCACCCTTGACGGCATCATCCGGGCAACTAACGTCTTGCTTGCTGGTAAAACGATTGTAGTTGCAGGTTATGGCTGGTGCGGTAAAGGCGTTGCCCTCCGCGCACGGGGCATGGGTGCTAACGTCATTGTTACCGAAATTGACCCGACAAAAGCGATCGAAGCGGTGATGGACGGGTTCCGCGTGATGCCGATGGCAGAAGCTGCACCCCAAGGTGACTTGTTTATCACCGTCACTGGTAACAAGCACGTCATTCGCGGCGAGCATTTCGATGCGATGAAAGACGGAGCAATGGTTTGTAACTCCGGTCACTTCGACATCGAAATCGACCTCAAGTCTCTGGGGGCAAAAGCAACAGAAGTCAAAGAAGCAAGAACATTCACCCAGGAATATCAACTCTCAAACGGTAAATCCGTCATCGTACTAGGCGAAGGACGTTTGGTTAACCTGGCAGCGGCTGAAGGACATCCCAGTGCCGTGATGGATATGAGCTTCGCGAACCAAGCTTTGGCTTGTGAGTACCTGGTGAAAAACAAAGGGAATTTGGAACCGGGAATTCACTCTATCCCTGTTGAGGTAGACAAAGAAATTGCGCGGCTGAAGTTGCAGGCGATGGGAGTCAAGATTGACAGCTTGACTCCAGAACAAACTGAGTACATCAACTCTTGGACTTCCGGAACCTAGAATCAGGACGGGTGGGCGATGCCCACCCTTCTATCTTCCACAAAAATGAAGATTTTATCGGCTTGAGCTAGTCATTTACAAACTTGTGATGGAGAATGCCCAGACTTTAACAAAGTGGAGTCCGGGGAGTGTCAACAACCGCTTCTTTCCTATTGGCTGGCATTTGCAGTATTGACTCGGTATTGGGTGGCATTACAGTACTCAACATTTTTTAAATGTAATGGCTAAACTCTCTGTAGAATTACAACGCTATTTTTTTGAGGAAGAACGCTCTCCCCAGGTAACTTTGACTGAAATTCTGCAACTAGCAGGGGAGAGAATTTTTGGTTTTTTGTTCGTTATCCTGTCTCTACCTTCAGCGTTACCCGTTCCTGCTCCTGGTTACTCTGTCCCTTTTGGAATAGCCCTTTTTCTATTGGCTTTGCAGCTCATTTCCGGTGCTAAACTCCCCTGGTTACCCCAGAAGATTAGTAAACATCCGATTGAACTCAAGCAAGTGCAGGGAGTTCTGAAAGCGGGACTACCTTGGTTGCGGCGGATTGAGGTGATCTCTCGTCCTCGTCTGAGCTATATTTGCAACAGTTTGCCGGGACGGGTAACGATTGGAATTGCGATCGCGTTGATGGGCATTTCGATGATGATTCCCATTCCGGGTACAAATACGCTACCCGCTATGGGCATTTTTGTCACAGGCTTTGGCTTAATGGAGGATGACGGCGCGATCAGTTTGGGTGGTTTAGTCTTGTGTTTGATCGGTGGCATCCTTACCACTTCAATCCTGATTGCTATCTTAGTGGGTGGTACAAGTCTACTGGATCTGATCAAAGGTTGGCTGCGCTAGAAGTATTCAAGCTTTGAATTAAAATAACACCTAACCTAATACCCAGCACCCACTTATGCAGGAATGGATACTTAACACGATGAATTCCCTCGGTTACTGGGGAATTGGGCTACTGATGTTCGCGGAAAATCTATTTCCTCCTATCCCTTCGGAACTAATCATGCCCTTGGCAGGATTTACAGTATCAAGGGGTGATATGAACTTCTCGCTTGCCGTTTTGGCGGGAGTCGTCGGCACTATCCTAGGAGCGTTGCCTTGGTACTACGCAGGTAAACTCTTGGGTGAGGAACGCTTGAAGCATTTAGCTGACAAGTACGGGAAATGGATTACAGTATCCAGCCAGGATATTGATAAGGTAACGCGATGGTTTAGTCGGTACGGCAACAAAGCTGTGTTATTTGGTCGTCTTGTGCCAGGAATTCGTACCTTAATCTCGCTGCCAGCAGGTCTTAGTGAGATGCCCTTAGTGCCCTTTCTCATCTACTCAACACTCGGTACTACTGCATGGGTGATGCTACTAACCTTCTTGGGCTTCCAACTGGGTGAGAAATATGAGCTTGTAGAGGAGTACCTGGGTCCCGTTTCTAAAGTTGTGCTGCTTATTCTAATTGTTGCATTTATTGCTTGGGTTGTGATTAAACAACGAAAGGCAAAACGCAGAACATAACTCATCCCCTGCTTTCTCATAGGGGGATACAAGTATTATTTGTTGTTGGTTGTTGGTCGGAAACTAGTTTTTAACAAACAACTAATAACAAATAACTAATAACAAACTTTACACTTTTCAAGAGGTATCACAAAAGCTGGTCACTCGCCCACATCTAACTCGTAAGTTCATCACCACTGAACCGTTAGGGAAAAGTGGTGAAGGAGGCGAACAAAAGGTTTGGGATGCTATCCGAGAGGTTTTTGCAGATAGAGAATGTATTGGCTACTGGCGCTACCCAATTTTTTCTAAGGTGGGAAAGTCTCGGAAAGAGCCTGATATTCTGATTGTTGACTCTTCCCTCGGTTTAATTGTCATTGAAATTAAGTCAGTCACAATTGACCAGATTTTGGCGATCGCAGGTCATCGCTGGGAGTTCCAAAACTTCTACACCACCAGCAGCAACCCGTATGAGCAAGCGGAAAATCAACTATTTGCTTTGCTGGGATATTGCGATCGCGAACCGACTCTCCGCAGAAAAGTACCAGGTCGCGCCCTAGTTTGCTTACCCTTAATTACAGAAGAACAATGGTACGAGAGTGGATTTTACCAACTCCCTAGCTGTCCCCCGATTATTTTTCAAGACCAACTTGACACTCCCAAGCATGGGAAGCCAACTAAACAATCAACAACCAATAACCAACAACTAACTAACAACTCCCTGCTACAGCAGATTGAGCAAACGACTCCCATTATTAAAGGGTGCAACCTAACGAGTGAACAGTGGAAGTTGTTGCAAGCTGTGGTTAGCGGCACTCCTGTTTACCGCACAAAGCGTTCTGTTTCCGTAGGGGCGCACTGTGCGGACTTAAACCTTGGACAACATACGAATCCACAAAGCCGTGCCAGTGTTCTTACCGAAGTGCGGCAACGCTTATCAGAATTTGATTTACAACAGGAACACATTGGGAAAGAAATTCCCCCAGGACCACAACGGATTCGGGGTATTGCTGGCTCAGGTAAAACCGTGTTGCTGTGCCAGAAAGCCGCACATATACACCTAAAGCATCCAGAGTGGGATATTGCCTTTGTCTTTTTCAGCCGTAGCCTCTACCATCCGATCATTGCTCAGTTGGATAAGTGGCTACGTCGCTTCAGTAGTGGTGAAGTAGGATATGACCCAAAGAATCAAAAATTTCAGGTACTGCACGCTTGGGGAGCCAAATATCAACCGGGACTCTACAGCACGATTTGCAGAGCGGCTGGAGTGAAGCGTCTGACGGTCAATGATACTGAACGGAAGCAACCCAATGAAGCCTTAGCTGACGTATGCACACAGTTATTGCACAATACGGTCGTCCCTACGCTGTATGATGCCATCTTGATTGATGAAGGGCAAGACCTAATTGTTGATGATGAACTAAAGTACGAGGGCAAGCAGCCGTTCTACTGGATGGCGTATCAAGCCTTACGACCTATTGACCCCGCTCAACCAGAACAGCGGCGCTTAATTTGGGGTTACGATGAAGCCCAAAGCCTGGAAAGCTTGAAGATACCCAATGCCAGTGAGTTGTTTGGGGAAGACTTGGGGCATCTGGTGACAGGACAGTACAGTGGTGGCATCAGAAAGAGTGAAATTATGCACCGTTGCTACCGTACTCCTGCCCCTATTCTCACCGCCGCGCATGGCATAGGAATGGGGTTGCTGCGTTATGGTGGGATGCTTACAGGCATTACCCGTGCAGAGGATTGGCGGGCAATTGGATATGAGGTAACAGGTCGTTTTACTCCTGGTCAACAAATTACCCTGAGACGACCACCGGAAAATTCTCCCAATCTCATCCCGGAACTTTGGGAAGGGCAAGTGTTGGAGTTTGTGACTTTTCGCGATCGCCAAGAAGAGTTCACCTCTCTCGCCCAAAACATTCTCTACAATCTCCGTCATGATGGACTCAAACCCAGTCGAGAGATTTTGGTTATCGTTTTAGGTTCTGGTTTTGAGGCGATGAAACTAGAAACCGCTGTCGCAGAGTTCTTGATATCGCAAGGCATTGACATCTATATTCCCAGCACTCTGGACTGCAACATCCTCCAAGCCGACAAAGAAAACTATGACCCCAATAAGTACTGGTGTGAAGGTGGCGTTACCGTATCTCGCATCCACCGTGCCAAGGGTAATGAGGCGGACATGGTGTATGTGGTGGGTTTAGACAAGGTTGCAAAGGATGAGAGCAATCTCCAATTGCGTAACCAGCTATTTGTCGCCTTAACCAGGGCGAAGGGTTGGGTGAAGTTGAGTGGTATAGGTTCCTATCCCATGTATGAGGAAATGTGGCGGGTGATGCAGAGTGGGGACACCTTCACCTTTACCTTCAAGCGTCCGCCACAACGAGAGATTAGCGTTACGGATACAGGAGAACTGCTGAAGCGCTATGACACGGGTGGGAGAAATTTTCAGAATGCAGATTTGACAGGGGCACAGTTAGCAAGCGCAGATTTGAGGAATGCTAATTTAATTGGTGCGATTCTCAGGAATGCAGATTTGAGAAATGCCCAGTTGGATGGAGCAAAACTGGTAATTGCCGATTTGAGTAATGCTGATTTAACGAATGCCGAGTTGCGGAAAGCGAAACTGGTAGGGGCAACTTTGAGAGAGGCGCGGCTAAGTGGTGCTGATTTGAGGTGGGCAAAGCTGAGTAATGCAGATTTGAGGAATGCTCAGTTAGTTGGGGCGAAGTTGGTGGGGGCGAAATTGAGTGGCGCTGATTTGAATGGTGCTGATTTAACGGGCGCGAATCTTGAGGCAGCGGATTTGAGTGATGTGAATTTGACAGGGACAAAGATGCCGGATGGAAGTGTTTGTGAGTAGATGCGATCGCTTTGTCAACTCAGTGGCTACGACAGGGAATACTAACCTCAGAGAAACTGTTGCCAACCACGCCCATTAAAGGAGCTATGCATGAGTGCTGTCAAAATTCAGGCTACTGAGTATCCTATCCATAAAATATTTAGCAATGACTTTGTGTTCAGCATTCCCCTATACCAGCGCCCCTATGCTTGGACTACCGAACAAGCGGGAGAACTGCTTGAAGATCTGCTCACAGCTTTGGGAAACGGTAGTGAGCCGATTGATGAGGTAAATCCCTACTTTCTAGGGAGTATTGTACTAATCAAAGGAGATAAGCCAAGTGCTGAAGTAGTGGATGGTCAGCAACGTTTGACTACACTGACAATACTGCTGGCAGTTCTGCGGACGTTGGTACAACCCGAATTTGCCGCTGACTTAACCGATTTGCTCTACGAAAAACCAAGCTTGCTTTATGGTACTCCTCCTCGCTACCGTTTAACTCTGGCTAAGCGAAATGAAAACTTTTTCAAGGAATACATCCAGGATGAAGGTGGGATTAGCAAGCTCAAAGACTTAAACTCGAAGACGCTTTCGGACAGTCGGAAGAACATTAAAGAGAACTCGCTGTTATTTGTCAAGGAATTGCAAAAACTTTCCGAAACTCAGCGGACTCGTCTAGCGCAGTTCATTATTAAACAATGTTTCTTAGTAACGGTTTCGACTCCAGACTTGGACTCGGCATATCGTATCTTTTCAGTGCTGAATGAAAGGGGATTAGACCTTTCTCTAACGGATATTCTCAAAGCAGAGATTATCGGACTAATTCCTAAACCTCAAAACGAAGCTTACACTACCAAATGGGAAGATACTCAGGATAAGCTGGGGCGCGAGATGTTTCAAGATCTATTCGCTCACATCCGTATGATTTACCGCAAGGCAAAGCTTGGTAGCAGTGTACTCAAGGAGTTCCGTGAATTTGTTCGCCCCAGTGATAATCCTCAGGAATTCATCAATACAACACTTTGCCCTTTAGCTGATGCCTTAAACGTAATCAAAACAGCGACCTATCAAAGTGATAAACGTGCAGAAGAAGTAAATAAACTGTTTAAGCAATTAAGTCGAATCGATAATTCTGACTGGATACCGCCAGCTATTCTCTACCTCTCCCGTAATCACAATCACCCTGACCTACTGGTTCAATTCTTTACAGAATTAGACCGCCTTGCTGCGGGATTGATGATTCGACGGGCAAATATTAATGAACGTATTGAACGTTATAGTCGCTTATTGACTGCCATTGAACATGGGGAAGACTTATACACACCTGATTCACCGCTTCAGATTACTTCTGAAGAAAAGAATAATATTCTCAAGATGTTGGATGGCGACCTCTACCTAATTCAGAAAATTCGCCTGTATGTCTTGCTGCGTTTAGATGCTGCTCTTTCAGAAGGTGAGGCTTCGTATAACTTCTCTATTACTACTGTTGAGCATGTGCTACCGCAAAACCCCGCTTCTAACAGTATGTGGATGAAGTGGTTTCCAAGTCCGGAAGAACGAGAAAGATATGTACATCGTATCGGAAATCTGGTTTTGCTCTCCTCTGCGAAAAACAGCCAAGCACAAAACTACGACTTTGAGCTGAAAAAGCAGAAGTATTTCACGACGAAAACTGGCGTTTCACCCTTTGCTTTAACAACTCAAGTGTTGAACGAACAGGAATGGACGCCTGAAGTAATCGAGCAACGGCAGAAAGAGCTGATTGGTGTTCTCAAGAAAGTTTGGCTCTTATAGAGTAATACTGGATTTATATAGTATTAAGCTGTGGTTGCGTGAGCGCACCCTCACCAACTCCCATTAGTCCAGGAAGACATGGTGAAGATGGGAGAGTAGCTCGCGCTCTAACTAGCCCTCATCTTAAATTGAGCCATCCAAGCATCAGTCCCGAACACACCTGCCAAAAGAGCAGGAACACTAAAATCCGCATCCAGCTTTTCCCAGTGCAACCCATCACCGGATGGAGTAACTTCAACCTCAGCTAAATCCTCTGACGAAGCACCTGCCAAACCTTGTGCTAAATCTGGTGGAAAACTGAAAGTCGCCCCACTCTTCAAATTAATTACAATGCGATCGCTACTCTGGTCATAGTATGCAGACTCAGCCCTAGGCTCGACAGCATTCGCAATTGCTGCTGCTTCTCTTGCTTTTGCGATCGCTGCTTTCAGAGTTACCTTATCCAAATCTGGATTAGCCATGAATTTCCTTCCATTTTTCGAGTAGTTCTAATTGGTGTTCAGTGACGATTTCCAGCGCTTTAGCAACATCTTTGTTACTCATTCCTTCAATCTGAATCAGTTCAGGGCGTTCAGTTTCACCACCTAAGCTAATTCTTACCTGCCCTCCACCTTTGAAAACATGAACATGAGGGGGCAAGTGGTCGTTAAAGTAGATGCGGACAGCAAAGCCATCCTTCCTGAGTACAGTTGGCATAAGTGTATTCTGACAGGTTGGTGAGCGATCGCACCCTCATCAACTTCCATCAATTCAGGAAGGCATCGGCACGAGGAAGTGCGATCGCGTTCTTCACCACCTGCTACGATATGCCTAAAGCGGTGTCTCTTGGAGCAACCATCTCAGCTTAACCCGCAAAAAAATAGGAACCCTTTTCAGAGTTCCCATTTTGTTTAGTATTTCAAACTGCTTAGGCTTTAGTAGAAGCACATCAGGACTAGAAGCCCAAGAAGTGTAAAAAGCTTTGACCAGTTGTTAGCTCAACGATGACCGCAGCGAGGAAGCCGATCATTGCCAGACGACCGTTCCACAGTTCAGCAGTGGGGTTTGAACCAAACTCAAACTTGCTGCCAAACTCGCCATATTTGCGCTGAAACTGATCTTCGTAGGTATTTGTTGTTTTTGGTGAGTTAGTCATGATTTAAGCTCCAGAAGAAAATGTGTTTTGTCTTTGTTATTAACAAATGTAAACAATGCTTGCCTGATGTGCCGTCTGCCTTTAGAGGGGAAAGAATTAGTAAGAACGGTTAGAAAACTCTGCCTTGAGGTAGGAGATAGATAGTCGAAGCGAGTATTGTCACGGACGAACAAAAAAATCTGGGGTTTTGATATGTGCAGACAGGATGCCGTTCGAGAAGGCTAGGGCGATCGCATCTTCGCCAACGCCTACATCTATGTAGTTGAGACTTCCAGTTACCAAAAAGGCTTGTATAGGCGATCGCATCCTCACTCCTCTCTAACCGATTCAGGATGATACAATCGGCACTAAACAAAAGAGCAGAAGGAACCGAAGTCCAATAATGCTCTTAATGACTTCCTTGAACACCAACCTTTACCTCCTCCTCGAAAATCTTCTCTTCCTGGTGCTTGCCACATCATTTATTGTGATTGTCGGCTGGGCGTGGAGGTACTCAAAACCCTTTAGCCTTCTGAACCGCTTCCAGAATGGTTTAAAGTCTGGTTTGGTACGGTGCAGGTAGTGGGAGTATTACTTCCACTGCTGGCAATGCTTGTCTGGGGTGTATGGTGGGGTTACTCCAGCGTCTTGACTGTACTGAGTTGGTACTTTGTCATGCTGGGGTTGCAAATCCTCTCCGAGATTTTGACACTCAGGCAGTTTCACTCTGTCGTGTGGGTGATGGTTCCTTATCTATACCTGCCCTATCGCATCTGGCAGCTATATGAAGGTTTGACACTCCTAAGCCCTGAACCTGAGTTGATATGGATACGGAACTTATTGATTATCGAGATTGTCCTGTGGACTTTAAACTACGCCTTAGATCTGTCGCAGCTTCCAAGACTTCTTCGCTGGGAAGTCCAAGACAACAGTGACACCTTTAGCGAGTAGTAGAGTCTACCTCGTAAGGAACTCTCGCATATATTGATTCACGAGTTCAGGCTGTTCCTGCTGTACCCAATGGCTAACATTTGGGAGATAGCGGATTTGCAAGTCTCTTACAAATTCCTGTGTTCCGTAACTTAATTCCTTACCCAGGGCTTTGTCTGCCTCTCCCCAAATCATTAGAGTTGGCACCGTGAGGAGAGTCCACTCTTGTCGCAACATATTATCGAACCCATTGCGGTAATAGTTAATCATTGCTGTTAATGCACCCCGCTTTGCTGCCGCATTCTTATAAGCTTCTATGTCTTCTGGGCTGAAGGTGCTTTTGTCATTTGCCATAGCTGTCAAAGCGGTGCTAATTGCTTGATAGTCGGATGCTTGTAGAATCAGTTCTGGTAGCACGGGTATCTGGAAGAAAAAGACATACCAGCTACGCATCAACTGCTGGGGTGTTCGCAACCCTTCTGTAAATTTGGCAGGATGAGGGATGTTCAGTACAATCAGCCGATCTAACATTTCGGGATGAGCATGAGCAAAGTGCCACGCGATCGCACCACCCCAGTCATGAGCGACTAAAACGCAACGCTCATATCCTAGTCCTTGAATAACACCCTTTACATCCTTAATGAACTCGCTCATTACATAAGCCGATTGCTCTTGCGGCTTGTCACTTTCGTTGTAGCCACGCAGATCGAGGGCAACCACTTTATAATCCTTAGCAAATTCTGGAATTTGGTGTCGCCATGAGTACCAAAACTCTGGAAAACCATGCAACATCAGCATCAACGGGCCTTCCCCTTGAGTCACATAATGCAGCCTAATTCCGTTAGAGACAATGTACTCGTGTTTCCAGGTTCCTTCTAGGACAGTCATTTTATTAATGTCTCCTGAGTAGTTTTTGGAATCCTATCAACTTTTCCTTAATCCAGCCTCGCACCTGAGGATAGATAGGTGCGAGGCTCTTAAGTTTTAAAAAATAGTAATAGAAGTCTAATAGATTCAATCAACTAGGCACCCACAGAAACAATTAACTCAAGCCCTACTTAATAAGGTTTCTTCCATAGGCTGGTTACGAGTAAAGATATTAATTAATGAGTGTCTTATTAAGTTATGTAAATTTATTTAAGCCTAGCTGTATAAAGACAGTTGATAAAGTGCATCACAACTAGATGGATAGGTACGATAGTCTTACAACCTGTGTTTTAGCTGTTGATTAAAACTCTGGTGGACGATGTGGTTGCCTCCGTATCTAGCTTGGTCAACAAGAGCTAAAAAGCTTGACAGCATTAGATTACAGCTTGATGCCCTAGTTGTGCGATCGCCCAGTACAGAACGTTATGTAATTCCTCGTTCTGAAGACAGGTATTTTCACCTCACCTTTTGGACAGACTAGTTGGTTAGCTTTTCTATTTCTTCAGACGAGTTAAACGTTGAAGAGGTTTATCGCTAAAGATTGATTGAATTGATGTAGGAAAAACCTATGCTTATAGACATCAGAAACAAGATAAAAAAAACGGAGATTCAATCATGCAAATTTCTAAAGCGTCCAAAGTGCTTAGTGCTGGTGTAATTGCTGCAAGTTTAGCGGTTGTCCCTTTCACTCTTCCTGCACAAGCCCAAGATAATACAACTGGTACAACTGGTACAACTGGAACCAACACAGAAATTGAAACCGTAGATACCGAAGATAGCTTTGATTGGGGATGGTTAGGTTTACTCGGCTTAGCTGGATTAGCCGGTTTAGCTGGCAAAAAGCGTCAAGAGACTGTTCATCATGTTAATAATGACCCCGATGTAAGAGTACGCACAGGTTCTGACTATCGGTAATCCAGTAGCTTATCTTCAAATAGATAAAACAAAGTAGAGATTCGGAGACTAAATAATGAAAGCTTCCAAATTGTCCAAGTTAGTTGGAGCGGGTGTAATAGCTGCAAGCTTAGCGGTTGTTCCCTTGAGCATTCCTGCACAGGCACAGGATAATACCACTGGCACCTCGACACAGCAAGATGACGCGGCTGATACAGATGGTCCGATCGCGGATGGTACTGAGCGTGACAATAATGATTGGGGCTGGCTAGGTCTACTCGGTCTGACAGGATTAGCAGGTTTGGCTGGTAAGAAGCGTAAAGAAACTGTTCATCACGTTGATAGTAACCCTGATGTAGTTGTCCGTCCAGGTTCTGACTATCGCTCATAGTGTATTTATGGGGTGAGTTCGGGGTGAGCGCCACAGACATGGTAGCTGCTTTCACAATCTCAAAAGGTAACCACCCTTTATTGAGCGAGTGATATTGGTTACTAGATATGAGGGGAAGTAAACAGCTATCTGCCCCGTTCACACCAAAGTACCTTCTTGAGGCATAGACAAGGAGGTGCTTTTGTTATTGATTTCTTTTCCCCCTACTCAAAAGACGGCACTTCATGTGCAGGGAAGCCTGTGGGAGGTGTCGGTTCTACTTCTTCTGCTGTCCAGATTTGCTAGCACGATGCCAAAGCCGAACGTTTTGCTTGTCCCCTAGCCAGGTAAGCTGAGTGATACAAGATTCTGTCTTTTTAAAGACAAACAGGCAGAAAAATTCAAAAAGGCTAATACTCCTGAGCAGACATTACTGAGGAGTTTTGGTTTTATTTCCCTATTTAAATGTTGCAATCTCGAAACAATGGATAAGAACCAAGGCCAAGCTTACTGGCGTGCTAATACCGCTTTGATTCGGAATCTTTTGATTGTTTGGGCGTTAGTGTCTCTCATCTTCAGCATTCTGCTGGTTCAACCTTTGAACGCACTGCGTTTGGGTAGTTTGCCCCTTGGCTTTTGGATGGCACAGCAAGGCTCCATCTTAACGTTTGTCGTGCTGATTTTTATCTACGCCTTTCAGATGGACAAACTTGATCGCAAATTCGGCATCAGAAAGTGAGGGTGAATCATGTCGGTTGAAATTTGGACAATTTTGTTTGTTGCTCTTTCCTTTGCTCTATATCTCTACATCGGTTGGCGATCGCGTGTAAGCGACAGTTCCGGTTTTTACGTGGCTGGGCAAGGGGTTCCAGCAATTGCGAATGGTGCCGCGACAGCCGCAGATTGGATGTCGGCTGCGTCGTTCATCTCGATGGCGGGGTTGATTTCCTTCCTGGGTTATGATGGCTCAATTTACTTGATGGGTTGGACTGGCGGATATGTGCTGCTGGCTTTGTTACTTGCTCCTTACCTGCGGAAGTTTGGTAAATATACAGTGCCAGATTTCGTAGGCGATCGATATTATTCCAACGCTGCCCGTTTAGTTGCTGTTGTTGCTGCCCTCTTTGTTTCACTAACCTATGTGGCAGGACAAATGCGAGGTGTAGGCATTGTCTTCAGTCGCTTCCTTCAGGTAGACATCAATACAGGTGTGATTATTGGGATGGTGGTTGTTGCCTTCTTCTCTGTTTTAGGAGGAATGAAAGGCATCACTTGGACGCAGGTGGCACAGTATTGTGTGTTGATTGTTGCCTTCTTGATTCCCGCTAGTGCGATCGCTTTTTTACTCACAGGTAACCCGATTCCCCAGTTAGCCTTCACCTTCAGCGATATCGTTCCTAAACTCAATCAGCTTCAGGTTGATTTGGGTTTCCAGGAATACACGCAACCCTTTGCGAATAAGTCAATGCTGGACGTACTGTTCATCACAATCGCCTTGATGGTGGGCACAGCCGGACTACCCCATGTGATCGTGCGCTTCTATACAGTTCCTGATGTGCGATCGGCACGGTTCTCTGCGGGTTGGGCGCTACTCTTCATTGCCCTGCTTTATACGAGTGCGCCAGCCTTAGCGACGTTTGCCCGTTATAACCTGATCAATACCTTGCATAACCAACCGATTGAACAAGTCCGGCAACTGGATTGGGTAAGCAAGTGGGAAAACACAAAGTTATTGACCTTTGAAGATAAAAACAATGATGGGCGCGTTGAGCTAACACCTGATAAAGCAACTAGCGAAATTACAATCGACCCAGATATGATTGTCCTTTCAACACCAGAAGTTGCCAAACTGGCTCCTTGGGTGATTGCTCTCGTTGCCGCTGGTGGGTTAGCGGCAGCGCTGTCTACTGCATCGGGTTTACTATTGGTCATTTCCAGTTCCGTTGCCCATGATGTTTACTATCGAATCCTGCGTCCGGATGCATCGGAAGCGCAACGAGTATTCGTCGGTCGGGTGATGGTAGGATTTGCGGTGGCGCTGGCTGGGTACTTCGGGATTAATCCACCGGGATTTGTGGCGCAGGTAGTTGCCTTTGCCTTTGGTTTAGCCGCCGCCAGCTTCTTCCCGGTTATCCTTCTCGGCATCTTCGATCAACGCACTAATCGAGAAGGTGCGATCGCAGGGATGTTGACAGGTCTGATTTTTACAATCTTCTATATTGTGGGCGTGAAGTTCTATGGGATGCAACCCTGGTTCTTCGGTGTTTCGGCTGAAGGAATCGGTACCCTCGGAATGATCATCAACTTTATCGTTACTTTCGTCGTTTCTCGCCTGACTCCACCACCACCAGTGGAGATTCAGGAGATGGTGGAAGATTTACGTTCTCCCAGTGGTGAATTACCCGTTGAGGCAGTGCATTAAGTTAGAGAAGGGAGTAGGGGAAGAAGATTTCTTCCCTTGCTCACTTAAGCTGATGTGCATTTATGGCAGAAGGTAGAAGGCAGAGGGCAGAGGACAGAGGGCTTTTATGTTTATTACTAGTACGGGTTCCGCGTAAATCCTGAGATATCCTTTCAAGAATATGCAACTTAACACATTAAGTAAAAAGGCGATCGCTTCAAAGGAATCACGGTGCAATGCCTGAAAATCCCAATCAACCGAAAGACTATGATGCCGTTATCGGTGGTAATGCCCCAGCTTATAGCGGTCTTGTTTTAGGAGGGATTGAAGGGGTTAAGCAGCGGTTTGGTGTCGGTGATTTGCCAAGCCACAGCTACAGTATTGAACAAAGAATTGCTGCTTTAAACGATGCATTGAACTATGGTAAATCTGGCTTACAATTGGTGATTCAAGCTTTAAATGATGCTGAATGGCATATCCATCAAGCGGCATATTCTCTCCTCAATCCATACTCTGAGAATTATGTCAAGCAAGCGTTACTTCAATACAGTAGTAGACTGGCAAAGGAACTACTAAAGTGTTACGAGATTGGAGAACGGAATTTTCAGGGAGCTAACTTGAGTGGTGTGTACTTGCCTTGGGCAGTTCTGAGCGAGGCGAATCTAAGTAAGGCAAATCTGACTGAAGCATACCTCAAGCAGGCATATTTAAGCGGAGCCGATTTGAGTGAAGCAAATTTGAGTAAGGTCAATCTCACAGACGGAGAGTTGAGTGAAGCTAACCTCAATGGAGCAAATCTTAGTCAAGCCTATCTGAATAAAGCGAACTTGACTCAAGCAACCCTGATTAGAGCAAACTTAAGAAGTGCAGACTTGAGTGATGCAAACCTGGGTAACACCAACCTGAGTGAAGCAACACTAAGTTGGACTAACCTAAGCGACACTAACCTGAGTGGAGCAAACCTGAGTGGTGCTAATTTAGTTGGAGCAAAATTCACAAGCCTCGATTTAAGAGGAGCAAATCTGAGTGGAGCAAAACTAACTGGTGTTAACTTGGATGAGGCAAATCTGGATAGGGCGTATTACAACGACGAAACGGATTTTCCCATTGGATTTAGAGCTTATACTCAACTCATTGAACTCCTACAATAGACGTGGCAAAGCCTTGAGAGATAACTACTACTGCTACGTCACAACAATTGAGTTTTGCAAGAAGCCAATTGTGAACGATAAAACCTTGCGATGAGCAATAATCTCAATCAGCCTAAAGCGTATGATGTGGTACTGGGTGGTCAAACTCCAGTCCCGGTTAATGGTGCCGTTTTGGGAGGACTGTTAGGTGTCAAGCGACGCTTGGCTAGGAATAGTTCTAAAGATAGCCCGTACCTTATTGAGCAACGGCTCGATGCTCTTAAAGAGGCATTAAACTATGGAGCTGAAGGTTTAGAGTTGGTCATTGAAGCATTAAATGATGCTTCCTTGCAGGTACAGCGAACTGCCTACTCGCTACTTCAGGCTTATCAAGAGCCAAGTATTGTACAGGTTTTACAGGAGTACAACCCCTATCAATTCTTCCAATGCCTCTATAAGTATTCAACAGGAAAATCTACCACTTATGCGATCGCCATTACTCCTGATGGTCAGATGATGGTTAGTGGTGGTAATGACAGAATCATCACAGTCCGAAATTTAGGAAATGGCAGAATTATCCGCACCTTCACAGGGCATACTGGCTCAATTTATACCCTCTGCTTAAGTCCAGATGGAAAAACGCTCGTTAGTGGTGGTCGAGACACAACCCTGAAAGTCTGGAACCTCGGCACTGTAGGCAACTATAAGTCAATTTCTCCTACAAGCCGAGTGATTGGTGATGGACTCATCTACACTCTGACAGGACATTCCGAATCGATTAACAGCGTTGCAATTATCCCAAACCAGCAAATTCTTGTTAGTGGTAGCGAGGACAACTCTATTAAGCTGTGGGATTTAGCGACTGGTGAATATCTTGCCACCTTGGAAGGGCATGAAGCGGCGGTTAAGTCGGTGGCGATAACGCCAGATGGACAACTGCTAGTTAGTGGCAGCGCTGACAATGCGATTAAGCTATGGCAGTTACCTGATAACGCAGGTGAAGCGATTTGCCCTGACCCTATCTATACCTTAACTGGACATACGGATTGGGTTAAATGTCTTGCCATTACTCCCGATGGACAGACACTTGCGAGTGGAAGTCAGGATAAGACAATCAAGCTATGGCAGTTGGATACAGGAGAATTAAAAAGTACGCTGGTTGGGCATTGGGGCGAGGTAAATTGCATGGCGATTAGCCCCGATGGACAGAGACTTACCAGTTGTAGTTGGGATGAGACAATTCGCCTATGGCATTTAGGTACGCTTAAACAACTGCATAGCTTGTCAGGACATGAGGGGGCTATTGCCTGTTTTGCCATTAGCCCGGATGGACAACCCCTTGTCAGCAGCAGTTGGGATCATACGATTCGGCTGTGGGGGATGAGTAATTAGGGCTTGCTGCACAAAGCCGAAACCCTTAGCCATCAATAGTTTAAGCGGGATTGATAGTTGCTCAGCTCCCAGGAAATCTGGTAAAATTCGTCAAAACCCTTGCACCCCCGCTCAGGTAGA